>Ga0209611_10001412_pt1 | contig 40771 bp, 36 predicted proteins | sample S1TSphgellanicum_3_FD_187693 | JGI IMG/M metagenome (GOLD analysis project Ga0209611, IMG submission 187693) | Host-associated microbial communities from peat moss isolated from Minnesota, USA - S1T2_Fc - Sphagnum magellanicum MG (SPAdes) (version 2) | ecosystem: Host-associated > Plants > Peat... | reverse complement strand
GAAAATGACCAAAATAGTTGAAAGTTGGTCTTGTAGTTGCAAATATTCTCAAATCTAGTCGCAAACGACTATAAGTCGCATGTAGTCGTAAATTGACTGGTTACATTTTGGCTGATTTCTACTAGTGATTCCAATACCAGAACAACCTAGTGTCATACCATTAATACAAACACCACAAACTGTTGGTAATCAATTTGCCATAATATCATGTTTTTTTCATTATCATTTTCAAAATAAATTTGTTACTTCACTTCAAATTAGGCACAATAGGTATGAAACAAAATACCTTGATTGGGCACAAAGAAACTGTTATAATATGTGAGGAAAGTGGACTTGTTAGTTTGAATTATAATGTTTTATTAACCACACTAAATGTTAATATAGTAACAAAACCACTAGTATTTGTTGTTACAACCAAATCCACAACTATTTATATTAATTGTGGTAAAATAGGACATTCTTGAAACTTCTCATAACGGGTAGAAGGAAATATTAGTAGCACCAACCACCATAGTTAAATTTATAGAACTTGCTGCATGAACTAAAATAGAACGTGTTAAATTGGTTAGAATACATATTCGATACCCTTGTATTATCTGTTCAAATGTTGAACATAGATTCGAAGAATGTCGTAGGAAGTTTAAAATACAAAACATGTTTAAAACTAACATATTAATTCGATTGTTTGGTGGGTAAGTAAGTAGGTAAGTAGGTTGATAGATGGGTGGGTAGGTAAATAGGTAGGTAAATAGGTGGGGGGGTACGTAGGGTTGTCTATGTTCATATTAAATGACTTGTAATCATTTTTTAATCATTATAATGATAATTGGACATCTATGTTACTTTGTCATTAGTCATGGATGCCATATAGATGAAATAAAAATGATGAAAACTGACAACCCCCATTTTGTTACCAACTCATCAATTACTAATCACATGCCCCATTAATATATAACTATGTTATTTTACTTATAGGATTCAAAGTAATAATTTATGACTAAAGTCATACATATAGTCATTTAAAACTTGTAATCATCAATTTCTTGGTTGAAAAGGATAAAATTCCTTCTAGTGATTGGAATATTTGCATATAACACATATCCTTCATTGCGTGGAAGACCAAAATTGATTTTAGGCAAGAAAATTAAATATCAATGACTATACACTATGCATTAAATGGGTCAAAGTTAAAAATGGAGTTGTTGGAAATATTGACCTCAAATGCAATACCCACATTCAAGGGTTAGCATATATTTTTTCATCAAGACCTTGAATGTTGTTTAAATAGTAATTGAAAAGTTTTTTGTATTATCTACGTTCAATTTTTTTGCATCGTCTTTGGTAGTTGTAAGCTTGAATGCAATGATGATTAAGTAGGTGGTTAGAATGCCAAGGTGCTTTTATAGTGTTTTAACCTATGGTTAAAAATTATTTAATAACAATTTGAACAATTTCAATATTAAACATATATCAAGTATTGAATAATAAGTTTTCCATTATTTAGTATATTGATAATTGACTGATTCATGTGAATATTGATCAATTATTGAACAAATGAATATTTTGTAATATTATGTTTCAGATTTCATAATTGCATAAATTGAACATTGAATAATTAAATAGTGAAAATTTATTCAATAATCAATATCAATCAATTTAATAATATTGAATAATTAAATGATTTTTGAAATACTATCGAGAAATTATTGAATATTAAGTAATATAATATTAATTATCCTTTTGTGGGGAACAAGATAAAATGGTTTAGGTTTATTTACATGTGCATTTTCATATATTGTAATACAAAGGCAATTTCAACTTGATTCATAACTAGTCAATTTTTTCGGTCTCTTATTAACAAGTGCTACGATTTTGGAAACAAAAACAACTATTATAGGAATGAAACTAGTTATTAGTAAAAAGAAACCAACAAAAATGTATAAACCAATGCTTCCACATATATTTGATGAATAATCAATGAGCTACATTTGGAAATAGATTATTTCCAAAGATTCATTAATTTTGTTGACATAATTTGGGTTTTGAAGATTTAAAGAAAAAATTCCAACATACTTGAAAATAATATAGTCAGTGTCAATGTTACCAAGGTATTATAGTATCACAATCTTAATAAAAAAAATTGTTATAACAATATGGGAAGATTTTTGTTGACTAATACCACTATAAAAAATATTCAGTTTATTTTATTTAAAATATATTTTAAAAAATCAAAATTCATTGTGAAAGGGAAAATTTAATAAAACTCTTTAATCAAGAAAAATAATCTAGATGAATACAAGAATATAATTTCAATTTGAAATATCACATTTTCTTAAAACTATCCAAGCATTATAATTTTTCTTGTATTTAATTTTATTATTATTATTTATCCTTTATATATTAGGTCAAATAATTAATTAATGATTTCCAAAATTGTTAATTATTACCAAGGTTTTTTTTTCCCCCCATTTTTTCAAGTAGGTGGCTTGGTGGTCATTCACAAGAAGATGAAGCCAAATTTGGTTATAGGTCACATAAAAAAATAGAAGCTTTGTTGAGTTTTCCCCAGTCTTGGCAACCAATATGAATTTATTATTTCAATGTGTTGCCTTTTGCATTTGTTTTTCCAACAAAAAAACATGTGTCCAATTGGTAGAAGATTTTTTTTCTCACCATAGTGCAAAAAAATACATTGATTATTATATACATCAAAACAAAATTGTCCTAAAATTGTCTTCATAGTTGCAATAAAATGACATTATAATACTCAAATTTTCCCAATATGAAAAAGCACGTATTACAACAATGTTGTCTCATTCAGACCGGTTATTTTTAGACCTCAAATGACAATATAGGTTTACCAAAAAAAAGATAGAGGTTTGGGCAAAAGTTTAGCTAAGATTTATTTATTTATTTATTCCTAGACGTAAATGTTTTGCCAAGAAAAAATAAACGTTTTATTGAAAGGTAGAGATTTAATGAAAAAGATATAAAAATTTTGTTGAACAAGTTTATCCAAGAAAAGATTGAAATTTTGTTGAGAAAATAAATGTTTAACCAAGGAGAAATAATTTTTTTTGCAAAGATATAAAGGTTTAATTAAGAAAAGATAGATGATAGGTAGGTAGTGTGAGTAGATAGGTAGGTAAGTAGGTAAGTAGGGGGGTTGATTGTTATTTGGTAGGTAGGGCCAAGATGTAGGTCGTCAGGGTAGCTAGGTCAATAGGGTAACTAAGTGGGAGGTAGTATGGAGGTCAGGGTTGGGAAAAGAACAGCCCAAACAAAAGTGAAAAGCCAGCAACCCTTCGTATACAGGCAAGGTATATTAAAAAGGGTGCAAAGAAAAATAAACCCTAAACCCTTGGGTAACTCAAAAGGATTTCACAACAATAATCTACCATCCAGGTATGGGTATTATGTTTACCATGATGTTCACCTGCAAGTATACCTGAATCCGATCAACATTGGGATCAACTTCTATACCACATCAATACAGCAAAACCCAAACAATGGTAATAACAATAATGTGGAAAGTTCAACAATCCCAACGGTCTGCAACTCCAGAAATTGTCACAGACTGCAGCAAGCATAATATGAAGATCTGATTGCATCAATTGTAAATTCCTTCCAAAATTTGAGCAATTTGCTCTGCCATGCAGAGAATGTATCTCTGATCTCAGTGCTCACCACTGTGCTTTGCTGAACCCTAAATTTTTCTCATCATCATCAATCAACCTCTGCGGCTAAATATGCACAGAATGTTTATTATGGAAGGGACAAAAATAAAGCTAGAAGAATGCTTCACACACATACCTCATTTCTGCTTCAATCGACCTTCAACTCCATGTTGTGTCAATAGCTGTGCACATGATTGACTCTTAATACAACATTCAAAATAAAACAAAAATGATGTTCGTCAAATACCTATGCATGAAGAACTATCAAAATTGCACAGAATTATGCATCACTCGAAAACCAGTATTGTAGATGGAACACAAACTTCAAACCTTCAAAACAGCAAGTACTTAGAAATGTACTGTTGAAATGCTAAGAAATGACTCACCTTAATTTGAAAATGATTTACCCCAGCTAAAAGAAAAGTTTGCAATACTCTTCAAGTGAGCAATGATAGGTGTCTTTGCACCCATCATCTATTTGTGTCTTGTACACTGCAAAAACTGCCAAAAATTGAACAAAAATACCCCATCTTAGAAATACAGAAAAAAATTAACTGATTGTACCCAGATTGTAAACCTAAAACTTTGATTTTGAGAATGGTTCAGAAATTCATATACATTCATGAGTGGCATCTCCTTGTCTATGGGCACAAAATCTTATATTTTTCCTTGCAGATATAAATCTACTGCTATTTGTCCATTTTCTGCTTCACCTCACAGTAGGTTGAGATTCTGTACAACTTTCATAAAATTAGCTGCAAAACCCATTGTCACATCATAGTCCAAGTAGTAGCAATTCATTCCAAACCCCAAGCAGATAAATGTTGTTGACTACACCGGAGCAACTGTTAGCAAAGATCAACAAAACAGTCATAAAACAATTGTACAGAACCTTACCCTATTCATACAAGTGTCTTCCATGAGCAATGCCTTCGTTTGTCAAGTCCTTTGTCCATTTGCTTATTAGCAGCTGGCATTGTGTCAGGTTGTTCCTGTTCCATGCTCTTCCGCCTTCTTGAAACAGACTTTTCAGCCACAGAAAGATCATAAGTTCTAGTAATTTCAGAAGCTTCAGAGTTTTGGAATGCCTCTGAGTTTGAGACCAAAACCTCAGCTTGGTTGTTGTCATTGCGTGGAACAAGAGGGAATGGAATTGAGAAAAAAAACATGCTCCCTTTCCCTACTGTAGATTCAACACCAATATTTCCACCCACTTGCTCTACATAACGTTTTGCCATGCTTAATCCTAGTCCTGAGACACCACCCTTTTGGACCCATCCTGATGTCACAAATGAGTAGGGCTCAAACAGCCTTGCTTGATCTTCAGCTGAAATTCCTGATTAAACACCAACAACAATAATCTTGTCACAAATTACAAACTCCTCACACAAACTAAGAAAATTTCATTTCAGAACTCAAAGCTACAGGTTCTTAGAGACCTTTTGAATACAAATGGAGATTAGTTTTCCTAAGTGGTGTTTCAATTACCAAGCTAATCCAGAGAACTACTGGAAAGTTTGATAATGTACATTTGGCATGGATGGAAGTGAATGTATTGTAAATGAAATGATAGGAGAACAAAAGCATAGAAATTTGAGCTGACAACAATCTTCATGAAAAAGCTTCTCCAAATAAACCAATCTTACACAACATCCATCAAAAATTGGACTCACCAATTCCATTGTCGCTAACAGAAATACGAAGCCTTGCAACCTTGTTAACTATATGCTTGTTCTGGGATGATGTCTTTGTGAGGATTGAGGTACCAGTGGCTCCTAACAAGGGATCACCAGTTCGAGTGATAGGCTCTGATGACGAAGATGACATACCAGCTAGAGGAGAAAGACCTGTATGCTTACTTTCCACAATTCCCTCACAGTGAACTTTGAGGTCAAGTTTACCACCAGCAGGAGTGAATTTCACTGCATTGCTAAGAAAGTTACCTGTAAGATGTACCGATATTTCAAATTAGAAAGATACAAAATAAAAGTTGTTTGACAAAATGACTTTGAAGACTATGGTTTCACCACAATCAGAGCTGGTCTGATATGCACAAAGAGGATAACCAGTTCAGGCAAATGCCTTACCCAAAGTTTGAACAATCTGTTGTTTGTCCCCAAGCACAAAATGTGAAGCCAAAAGCTTGCTCACAATTTCATCAATGTCCATATTGAAGGCAATCTCCTTTTGCTGAAGTAAGTCTTTTAATCCCCAAGATAAAAACTTAATGACTGCAAGGATGTCAAACTCATCATTGTGAAGCTCCATCTGGCCCACCTCCCATTGCCCTGCAATAAAGAAAAGCAAAAACTCAAATTGAAGATGACATGTCCACCTTCCACCAAACAGGGAAAAGACTGACCCAATAAACAACTTTCACATCTACAAATTAGTTCACATCCCAAAAACCATATCTATGAAATTGCAGCCAAATCTCCAAACAATAATTTGAAGTTAACATGACAATGATGCAGTCATAACCTTATGAGAGTTGCTCACAAAGTGCCAAACCATCACCTTCATCACAAATAGCAGTGACAAGCTGCAATGACCACACTGACTTCATCAGCTCCCAACAGTGGGTGTAGTAGAAAGTATAAAATAATCTGCCAAATTCTGTCGCATTTCCAGAAGCAGCGAGGATAACCCAACAACCATACATAGGCCTCCATAAGAACAAGAAAGCATATCCAAAGTCTTATGATATGCACAAAGAAGACTATCCATTTACCTACTCACTTGAGCATATCTGAACTAAAAGAAGATCAAGAGATGAAGTGAAATAGTCTTTCTTCTCATTACTCACAGCCTTCATCTGCCCTTACAAATCCTAATATCACAGCAAAGTTGTACACCTTAACTCAAGGACAATACCCCCATGTACTTCACAACACCCAAGTGAAGCCAGGGACAACATGTCAGTGCATTCATGGCAGAATTCAGAAAGTGATACTGTAATAAAGAAGGAAGGCTTTAAGTGCTATAAATTGAACCCACATCAACAGTACATTGGAGTCCTGCACTAACCCATATCTGTGACATCATCAAGAACACTGGCCATGGTTTCTGCACAGTTCAACATCATTCCCACCAAGTCCATCTTGTCTGTGACATCCCCAATTGGGCCTGCAGCTCCATCTCCAGATGCTTTCATGTGGCCTAGTCCCAGCACTATGGCATTGAATGGCACTGCACAAAAGATCAGAAAGAAACAAAAACATTCCACACTCTTTAGATACATTTCTCCTGCTGATGTGACCACCATCACAATTCTGTGCACTGTAATTAGTCTCTTCACATACTTAAATTCCATTTCATAAGATGGGCATGAGAATGCATGCAGGAATGTGGCACTATCTGCTTGCTGCAGCTGCTGCAAACCACATGAGTCCAAATTGCACATGAATACCGAAGGCTGTGCTATGGCTTTGCTGGATGTATAAGATCTGCTTCTTCTCCATATTTCTTTGTTTTTTTTTGGTTGGGTTTGTTTCTGAAGATGTAACAAACCAGGTAAGGAGGTGCTAATCACCTCTGATATTGTGGAAGACATAAGCCATGAACTGCTGCTTAGTTCGTTGCGCCTGCTGCAATTTCTCATTCGCTAGCTCAATTCTGATCCTCCTGTCTTCAATCTCCTGACAGTGCCAACAGCTATCATCTGCTTCTTCATGGGAGGGGGTCCACAAACATCCCTCATAGGAGGTCTCCCAAGCCCCGGACATTACGATGGTGAATAATGCAAATAGAACTCCCAGAAATGGACAAGCCTTGAAGAACGTATTGCTGTCGAAGAGAAACCCGACTCCGGGGCCATGATGATGATCTTCATCAAGAAGATTCACGGAACTGTTCAGTAGTGGCACGGTCACGGGCTCGTAGTACTGGAGGACACTAGACCTGGACGTCAAGAACCGGATGTAGACGTAAACTATGAAGAGAGCTGCCACGATCCTGAGCAAACAGTGACCGACTTGCAGAAACAACGCGAATCTCAATTGTCGATCAACCTGGACGTCGTCGACATCGGTACTCCCAGCACAGGTAGCATCATTAACGGCAGCTTCATGGTTTGCAATCGTGAGGGACTCCGTCAAGCGCGTTGCGAAGGAAAATTTCCTTGCCAGCAGCATGGCGGCAGGAGGCAGGCTAAGAGTGCGCCGGTCCTTCGACGGGTAATTCTTGTAAACAAAACTATCAAGCAATCCAGCGGCCTTGACAAGGGGAGGGGGAGGGGAGACCGAAACCTGGTGCGAGACTTCGCAGAAGAGATTCTTGAGTGCTGCTGCTGCTTCCGATCCTTCTCCGCTAGCCTGCTGTTCGTTGGAAGGGAATGCAGATCCATGATTCAATGCAGTCTGCTTGTTCCATGGCAACCCTAAGTGAAGCTCCTTCCTAAGCTGGCTTATCATTCTGATCAAGCTTTTTGTGTTGCTTTTCGTGTCATGTTCGAAATCCGCGCTCTTATTATGTCCGTGAAGATGGAATGCTGCTCCTCCATTCTCACGCACCATGGAGATCGCATTACCTGCTGCAGCAGGAAGTTCAAATCCTGCTCCTCCTGTCATTGAAGCCTCTCGATCATCATCATTACTCTTCTTATACACAGCATGATGCTGCGACTGCGACGACGGTCGAGACATTGCTGCCGAGGTTCCGGATTCACCTTGCCGTCGAACTCTCATCATCATCCTGAGCCCTAGCTACTTGCGAATTCTGCACACAACAGCCAAAAGAAAACTCTCCAAAACTCGGAGCCGAGGACTCTTTTTCTTGTCCGTCCTTTACAAATTCCCACTCATTGTCAAAGCACGCACCAAAACAGAAAAGACTTCACACCCCGGGCCTCACCCCGGGCCTGACTTCCTTCCTTCCTTCCTTCTTCAAAGAAATCCAACGCTGAACTCCGTTCCGCGAGCTCCAAAAATTAAAGAGCAACCAAGAAAGAATCCGTTCAAACATTAGACGCAGACACAGAGGAGCTTTCGAAAGCAGAGAAACAAAACAAAGAAGGGAAACTGATGCATAGCCACATAGGCATGCACAGTCAGTGAGACGTGTGAAGAACTTACTCATATGAGATTCAAGCTTAAAGCCGAGAGAAGGATTTTTTTTTCCGGAAGATTATGTAGACAGAGAGGGACGAATTCTCGATGAGAAGAGAGGACGGAGAGAGAGACAGAGAGACAAAGAGAGAGAGCTTCAATGTGAAGCTCGCGAGCGAAGACTCTGCAATGCAAAACTGCAACTCTCTGCAAACTGCAACTCTAGTTGACAAATGCGTAATTGCAGTCGGGAAGATGAACCACGTGGTATGCCGAAACCATGGGCGCATGGATGGTGTGGATGGTGGGGGGAGCGGGGTGGAGGTGGGGTGTTTCGAAATGCCATAATCATGGTCACCTCAAATCCAGACCTCAAATCCAGACCACCAATGCAGAGACATGAATCTTAAGACCTCGCTTGAAATCAGAACCTAAGAAGAAGACCGTCAATTTCTTTCAAACTTAAAAGATGGATTTTGACAATTTACAAAAATTCATGCCGGAGACTCAAGACTAGAGTGTTGAATTGGGAACGGGTTTATCAAAATTTGTTCACACGATGGGGGGTGTTTCCAAATGCTGGAATTATGGTCACCTTTTCAGGTTCAGCACCTGAGTGGCCGAATAATTCTTTTATTAAAATAATCCCACTTGGGAGTAAAAATAATAATTTATGGAGTTTTGACAGAAAAAAAACCTAAGTCTCCACCAATTTTTGTATTTTTCTCTCCCTTGTAATTTCCTTAAAGTTTCAACATTTCTAACAAATAATTTCTTCAAAATTTAGCATTTTCAGAAATAATTTTTAATTATCCTCGAACTTGAAAAGGCGCTACAATTTTTGTTATTTTCAAGGTTCCCAGTTCATACCCAAGGTCGTGTAGTAATTGAACGAGGACCAAAAATGTTTGGTGTGTTTCTAAATGTGTCTTGTGAATTATAATACATGTCAATCAAATTATAAATTAGGGTAAAAAAAAAAACTTTGTAAGGAGTATGTCAAGTGTGAGACATGATGTTTTAACTCAAAAAAGATCTTTTTATTTTTGCAACTCATCATTTTGGCACTTACAATTTCACCTGTCAAAAGAAAGGCAGAAAGATTTCTAACTCTAGTTCAAATACTTGTGTTGATGACTTCAACTGAGAAGGCCCAAAATTTTCATTAAAACCCTACCAGATTTGTTTTAGGGTTTTTGGAACCCGCATTACCACAAGTGCAATTGTATACTACAATGGCAGGCAGGTCTTTACCCACATTTTCTAGGTGGGCTTTCTGCCTTTCATAAAGACCTGGGCCGATTTTTCTAGTGTAATCTGAGAACATGCCCTTGATCCTGATGGAATGTGAGGCAAAACCAATTCTGCATTGGAGAAACTCTCTCTCTCTCTCTCTCTCTCTCTCTCTCTCCAAGGTTCCTAGCAAACCCAAAGCTAGATTCCAACTCACACTAATTGTGCAATGATCATTGTAGGTTTTAATTTTTTTTCTACTGACTTGAATAAATGTTGAAGTTGAAAACTCTTCACCAACAAATGAGAACAACATATATTATTACATCACCTTTGTGCACTAGGCTACATCAAAACAAGTGATTTTTCCAAAGGTGAAGAAGATGAATGAAGATCATGGGGGTTCAGGTTGGTGTAGGCATCCAACTTTTGCCAACAACCTCTTTGTTGTTTTGCAAACAACACCCAAGTCTGGAAGAATGGGCGATTTCCAAAGCTAACAAAACATTTGTCACAATATAATTAGCTTTTGTGCTTCAAGCTTGGTAGAGTCAGCCCCAGTACATGTGAGGGCCTGGAATCTCACCTTGATCCATTATTACACAAAACACTCCCATATCATTAGAGTTATATGTAAAGTCACCCTCTGTTTCATCCCCTATCTCCTCTGCCTTGGCCCCCTATCCCCCTCTTTCAGTGGTATCCACAAAGTAAGGAATTTTTATTAAATCTGGGTATGAAATGCTGAAACTCAGCATTTAATGCAAAAGAGAGTAAATATAGTAGTTGTGCAGGTAGGAGCAGTGAAAATATACGCAGTAGCAGTGCAGGCGCTCAGGCGCTCAAGAAAAAGAAACACAGGATGAAACTCAGTTTACCACCAAAATTGGTGGAAAAACTAGTTTGGGTCCTAGTTATTTCCTTGGGTAAAATTTTCATTCCCCGTTACGCGTTTGATGGCCTATTATGCTGAACCTGGCCGTTCTCGCCCCCTAATCGCCTGACTTTATGGATAACTGTATTTTATCGATTTCATGATCCTGCCTTTGGGTTTGGCAAGAACATGAAAACGGCTTGGGTGTGGCAACAACGATACAATAAAACCCTACCACACTTAATTAACGAACCAAAACATCATACGGAACAATATTGCCCTTGCAAACACACCAAAACGGCAATTGGGGTGCTAGAACATATGTTTGTTTGTAACAATCTGGAAGATTTTTTGGAGTAAAATAAGAAAGTTTGAGCCTATTTTTGGTGTCCTGGGTGTGACCTTTTCAAAGTGTCAAGCAAATTGGCAACACCTGGGCATCCAAAAGAAGGGTAGGCCCAGCAGCCACAAATATCTCAAGTTTGTTACATGCCATAATATTACTGCCCAATAGCCCCAAAATTTAGGGAACAGCCTATAATAACATAGGGTTTTTTTTTAAAAAAATTAATAGGGTTTTTTCTAAAGGTTTCTTTTGGGTGCACCCATGATGATGAGCATTTAGGTGGATTTATTTCTGTTTACTGGAAGCCAAAGTGGAGAAGTTTAGAAATTTTTAGCTGCCCAGGTTCACCAGCACCAACATTGGTATGCTCACCTTTTTGAGCCCTCTTAATGAAAATAGATTTATCTGTTTATTCTAAAAAAATTATGAAGAAATTGACGCAGGTCTTTACACTCAATAAAGCCCTTAGTAAAGCCCTCCGTCGTATGCTTTACCCCCACACTTACTTATACATGTCTTGGCTTTAGTAGGGTGAATTTCTTGTCAAATTTTTATTCATCCTTTACCAGGCTGATATAATAAAATCCATATCCCCAACCAGCAACCAAACCCTAAAAAAAAAAAAAAAAAAAAAGGTCTTAAGTGGGGAACCCTGAATAAAAATAAAAATGTCACCTTCCCAGAGCAATCCAGAATTTTCTCTTTCACATGCAAGGTTGACCTGCCCTTGCCCGACCACCTCTGCCCCAACAAAAATTAACATGAAAACGATGAAATTAATAGTGAAAACAAAAAATAAGAGTTGACCAGGTAAGTTAAGGGGGCCCTTTTAGAAAGGCACGAAACAAAGGTGTGGATATTTATTGCTCTAAAAAGGGTGGGGGCCATTTTCTTTTTAATTTCCAGGTGGCAAGGAACAAGCCATTTAGCCTAGCATGATATTTTTGGTCCAACGTCCAATAGGAACACTGCATCTGGGAGATATCTATCCTTAACGGTGGTCCTTCCTTGCGGTTTTCTGGAAGGTGGAACCTTGAGGGGGGGGGGAGGGGGTGTAAAAGAGAGGGGTAATACAAAATCCTCATTGGTGGAAAATATTTTTTTGTCCCTGAAAAATGATTTTTGCAAAAATAGCAAAAAAGATTGCCACAAGATATTTTCACTTCATACCAGTTCCATTTTTTCAAAATAATTTCCACAAATTAGGTATAACTCGCCATTAAAGGATGCAAGAGCTCAAAAAAAGACATTAGAACTCCTTATGCCCCCATGGGGGATAGCATTGAAAGTTGAAAGGAAATAAGTACCACAGTTGGGAATTCAAAAGAGGTCTTTTACTTTTGATTTGGGCTCTTTGTTAGCATCTATGCCCTACCAATTAGTCATAAATCAATTTGTTATGAACTCTTTTGGACCAAAAATATCTCTCAAGATGAGTTCATTGAAAGTAGTTGATACCGAACCCACCATTGATTGTTTGGCACTTGATTGTTGAATATTTATTTATTTATTTAAAAAAATGAGGTTAGATTGTTTCAAATTTATTTTTTCAAATTTTCAACAATTGAGGAATAATTATGCAATATAAAATTTTTTGTTGTGTATTCGTCATAGTAACTCAATGGTTGGGAGATTAAAAAAAAATTCTTTACAAGGTGTGAGAGTTCAAATTTTTAACAATTTTGACATATATTAATAAAATTTTCTCTTTTTTTCAACTAGACCTTTTGAGAATTGTTTTGTGTGAAATATTAATTTCAGGTATGGTACTATTGTCTTAGCTTGATGCCTTCAACTATTGTGTTTCTTCATGATGTTTTCATTGTTTTCATGGCAATCAGAATCAATGTCATTTCTTTTTTATTCTCACAAAACAAAGTTCATTAAGGGAAGCAAGCATTTGGGTCACTTTTTTCCATTCATCTTTCTTCCACATGTTGGAAACAATTTGGCTTCATGGCTAGTTGGGAGAGTGTAGGAAATGTAAGATTAGGGTCAAAGGCACAAGGAGTGTGACTTGGGCAAGGCACAAATTTAGCTACAATATACTTGGGCTAATATTATTGTAAACTTTGTATATAAAGTCCAAGATCTAGCGTCTCTATCCTAGGTAGGCCTTATTTGGTTTATAAACACTTTTAAATGTTAAGAACTATAACACAATTGATGGATGGATCTTTCTTGCACAAACTTTGTGTTTTTTTTTAATTTCTTCACAATTGAAAATATAAAAAATTGATTGCATATTCCCTAGACTTTGGGGGAAATTTGCCAAATTTCATTGAAAATAATTCAAAAACTCTTCACCACATTTCAACTTGGATTTTAGTTTGGGGGCCATTTTTTAAAGCCAATGTTCACTTTTTTCCAAGTTTCAAAAACTTATCACCATTCAATAGTAAATCCTTTTTTTCCAAGTTCCAAAAACTTATCACCATTCAATGGTAAATCCTTTTTGGGTTGCTTGCAATTGATGCAACATTAGAAAATTGAAAAAAAAAAAACATTGATCTTGCAGATAATATTTTTAAATATATATTAGAGAGGTTTTGAAAATGTTTCTAAATAATTCATTAAAAAGCTTATTAATTGGGCAATAAACAAGGCAACTTATTATGCAACAAGTTGATAATGCATCAACTTTACAAGTTATTGGGGGCAAAGCTTAATATAATTAAATATCACTTTATTGATTTTTATTCTTTTCATGTTGTGATTTCAAACTAATATTTGAAGACTTTGCATCAAAAGGCAATGAAAAAGGAGGCAACTAAAGATATGATAGAAAATAGGAAGAAGGAAAGGGAGGAAAAGTAGGCTAGGAAAGCCATTATTCCCAAATTATGATTGAGTGACAAGCTCAAAGGTTAATTGATCAACATGCAATGGGAAAATTCAATTTAGACTAGTTAATAAATGCAATTAAAGAGATAAGTTGGGATTAGTTTCACTACAACTTTCAAGTTGGATTATGAGCTCACCCAGTTGAGTATAAAGTTGTGAACCTTGTCCTTACAATAAAAGTTAGGAAATCAAAGGAAAACAATTGACATGAACATTTTAAAACCAAGAACCCAAACAAGGGAGGAAGGCAAGAAATACAAACATGAGCATGTGAAACCCAAAAGCACCAAGGGGAGGAAGATTATGAGAAATTGTGTCCATATAAATCCTCTTGCCATGTATCTAGATGTTCAACACAACCTTCTATTTTCTCATAATGAAGGCAATGAACACAAATGTGAACTCCTCAGGACCAAAAACATCAATAGGGGGAAAGGCAATGGAGATGAATGTGAACACCTCAAGACCAAGACAAAAATAAGGGGGAGACAATGAACATAAGTGCAAACACCTCAAGGGATCAAAACAGAAAAAACTAGGAATCGCTTCAAGACCAAAGGCAATGAACATGAGCATGAACACCTTCAAACCAAGACACAAATAGGGCCCGTAAGATAATAGACATGATGCTTGAACACCCTTAGGACCAAGATCACCAACATAAGAATGAACACCTAAGGACTAGGAACACAATTAGGGGAAGAAATGTAACAAACATGAGTGCAAGCACCTTAATATTAGGACACAAATGCAAGAAGGCCCACTGAACTTGAACTTGAATTTAGAACACCAACACTTGCAAACACACATGGGGGAAACATGAACACCTTAAGACTAGGACCATATACTTGTACTTGCAACATATCAATAAGAATGCGAACAATGCTTGAAGATGAAAAACACGAATATAACTAGAAAGTGGAGCCATAACACCATCAAGAGCTAGGCATCACAAGTAAGAGCACAACTAGGAGAGAGGGTGCAAGGGTTTGGAGTAGACTCCTGGCCAAGGAGGAGAGGAAGAGAGTACATAGGAATAGAATGGTGACTTAGAATAGGGGGATGGAACATCCACTCCCATTGCATCATGGCATTGATTTATATTCAACAAGTTAGGTTTAGTGGAACCTTAGATCCCCATTATCATTGTAAATCACACTGCCAACAAGTTTAGATTTTGTTCATCGAAATGGTGTGAATGTTAAAAGAAAAAGAAGATGTTGGTTTTGGGGTTCATGCATTTTGGTAATGGGTTAGATGTTGGACATGTGTTAGATTTTGGGTGTGTGTTGATAGAGTGTACATCACCATTGTGTTAGGGGTGTTTCTTGGTTGGTCTGGACTTTTTCGAAGGTAAGGACCCCCTTAGTTTGGGGGGGCATATCTTCCTGGTTCCTTAACAGAATTGAGCTCTCTAAAAGGGTTACTAGAGCATGCAGAGAAGCTTTACACTTCATCTTAGGACTCCAAGCCCAATGGAGCTCCATTAAGTTGGCGGTTCTACTCTGAGTGCTTATGTGTTTAGTAATTAAACGACTTATTCTATATTGTTCTAAGATTGGGAAATTGAGCGAGCAGCTCATTGTATAACAGCTCTGCTCCTCATGCAAAATTTGAACCAGCAACAGTAAAATAGGATATGTTCCATGAAGTTCCCAAAAATTGAACTCACAGTTCAAATCACAATAATACCTAGTGAACCTTCCTCAAAATGTGGGACCAAATGAACATCACAGACTGGATCTTCCTATTATGGAAAATTTAGACCAGCAACAATTAAAATAGGAGATGTTGCATGAAGTTCCCAAATAATAAACTCACAATTCAGTTCACAGTAAGTGAACATTCCTCCAACTCTGTTCCAAAAAATAAAGTCACGGTTCCGTTCACAGTAATACCCAGTGCACATTCCTACAATGTGATTGTTCTGTCCTCAATGAATTTTCTTGAATTCTGCTTTTACTTTCAATGTCTTTTGAATTGCAGATGAACATGTGTGGAATTTTCTTAAGGGCCATGGAAAAGGCAGCATGAACAATGTTTCCATACACAGATCCAGTCCCATGAATTGATGGATTGAATAGGTAACCCAAAATTGACCTCATTCTGGGGCCCATATTGTCATAAAAGTCATACCCACAGGTACAAAAAAAATTACAGGCAAAAAACAAGCAAGTTGAAATTGCATTCAATATGGAATATGGAATTCCAGAATCCAAGGCACAACATCATACTCAATTGCATCATTCCCATGATCTCATCCCACTCGTGCACTTCAGACTTCAAGACCACAAACTGCTCCACTAATAGCAGAACAAAAAATGACAATAAGAGGCAAAGCTTAAATTCATACACTGTTCTTTGCCTCAGAACTACAATTCATAAGCCTTCACATGTCAGACTATTCCAGAAGTAGGTCAACTTGTTTCCTGACCTTCACATGTCAAATTCCACAATTGGATCAACTGCAATTGGAGAGGTCCCGTCCCCATCACACTTTCTGCCTCTCCCTACATAAGCAACTCACCTTTCAACACAAGTACACAAGAAAACACAAACAGATTGGAAACAGAGTGAAAAGTGGAAGAAATGAAGCTTTGTTCTCAAAATTCCAGCTTTCTTGTTTATTGCCTTCAACATCTGTGCTCAGCCAGAAGCATTATCACTACCACGAAATACAAACAGCATACAGTCAAACTGACTGGATGACATCCACCAAGCTGTTCAAGCTCAAATTGCTTCATACCCTCCCTCAGTCACTAATAGATTGGTCCTTATGTCCTTCATGAAATTCATTACACAATTACACAAATAGAGCCATTAGGCCATGCCTCCAGGGCTTTAAGTTGAGCTCGAACCTACTTCCACCTCCCTCATTTCTGGTATAAACATAAGATGCTAACCTGATCAATATCCTAACACATGACCACATCAAAATTGTCTCTCTTCTGATTGCTCTACCACACATCACCTCCACAGCTAACTAAGAAAACACAGGCAATCAGCATCATGATTCAGTGCCACCATTTTCTGTAGAATAGCTTGCCACTTCACCTTTGCACATGCAAAGTTCTGCTGGGAACTGTTGTAACTGCATCAAACCTCATGTGTGCAGAGTAGATACATGGGACTGATGGTGACAATTGAAATTGGCTGATTCCACTTGTGTGGGAACATATGGGGGATTAATTTTGTGAAAGATACCTGATTTGTTTTACTTTCCTCTCCTTCTCTTGGACCTGATCACATTCTCCAATGATGCTGGATGGGATGTAGATTTGCGGAGGGCATCTAAAGGCTCCATTGCCTCCTGCCCAATCACTACTAACCTACCCTGTTTGCCACTGTTATTAGATAGATGCATGCCAACCTTAGATGCTTTTGTAGCAGTGTACTCCTTGAGCTGCTTGGCAAGCAAAGGAGATATCCCCGACTGCACAATAACAGACCACATCCCATTGAGTGACCAGCTTAAACACTCTGGCACCTAGCCAATTTTATTTTTCAGCTACATATGATCTGAGAAGTGCAGGGAAGGCAGAAAAAAAGCAGACATGTACCCCAGTAATATAGCGCCGAGAGAAGGCCTTGGGTTCAAGGGGTTGCTTCAAAAGGTTGTGTAGATCCTAACAACACAAACATCACCACACAAACTCAAATTAACACAAGCTAGGGACATGTGTCTAAAACTGGGATAGGACACAGCTCAGTTTCAGACAAAGTGTTTCTTGCAGTCCATCCCAACAAAGCCAATCACAGGTTTCCTCTACTACATTTGGCAAGTACAGATTGCCGTATTTCACTAGCATGAGTATGATATCCTATACACTTTACACATATACTCCAGGTGCTACAGTAGCTATGCATCCAGCATACATCGACTACATTGTTGTGGTGGCATAGCAAGGCACTGGCCATATTTGATTACATGCTATGAAGAAGATCCAAGATCATGTAGAACCTTAGCAACTCACAACCAATGGAATAAATCCCCCACTTCTGGTTTGGCAGCTAGAAAACATTTAGATACCTGCTGCAACTTTTGGACCTCCACAAGACCACTCTTCTTTGAAGATGATGGACCCATCTCATCTTCATCACTATTTTGTAGTTTAATCTCCAAAGCCTCTGCATGACGAGTCAGCCATGACTGCTCTGCTTTTGACTGCAACAAGACAAGTGTTGTTTTTCAGTCCCATTCTTGCACAATCTAACTGCATGTCCAGGATACTGTTCCTTACCCAGGACTTCATTTGACATTTGCAAGAACACAGGAATACATTGTTCCTTGAACCACAATGTGCCTTACATAGCCTGAAATCAGACAGATCCTCTGGGAGTGGAGACTGGAGAATGTCTGAAACAAGTACCAAGGGAACAGTCCAGGCACCCAATGATAGGCAGCTAGACAACATGCACCATTTAGTCACCCAACAGGGTATCTAGTAATGACCTGAGAGTGTTTGCGGAGCACTTTGTCAACCTCACAAGCCAGTGACACACGTTTTTGCACTGCTGGCATGTAGGTCACATCAACTGGGAATGCTGACAATCCCTTGGCCTGCACATGCAGCAAACAATATGACAATAAGCACCCCGCCTGCATGGAAAAGGAAGCTGACTCCATGATCAGCCTGGTGAAATGCAGAAATGAGTGTTAAATCATTTTGGTGACATTTGTGATTTGGCATTCAGATGCCCATTGTATCTCAGAAACTAGCTCTTCTAATATTCCTCAAAAGATTCCTAAGGTTCTTGTGCATGGCTTATCTTTCAAGAATGTGCACATACCAATTAACTTCAAATGCAAACAGAAACTTCAAATCCATGGTGATAGGCCTCTTTTATCCCAACCACCACACATCATAAAAGACAAATATCCAAAGCATCTATCGCTTTAGCTTTATTGCTCACACCTTTGAAAGAGCCCGACACAGTGTTGAGTATTTAGAACGATCTGCAGGAGAGATTAGCGCAATGCTGCATCCATCTGTGTCAGCACGAGCAGTTCTCCCACTTCTGTGCACATACATCTGCACTGACATCACAAACATTGTCATAATCTCTTGGGGTATACCACATGTGTGGATGCAAATGACATTGATCATACCACATATTGCAACCAAGGTAAAGTTTCTGGTGATATGGAATATACCTCAGCAGAATGTGGCAGTTGGTAATGGATGACAGTACGGATGCCTTCCACATCAAGACCTCTGGCAGCCACGTCTGTTGCAACCATCACACAATCTTCACTTGATTTGAATCTATCCATTGCCTACACAAACCCACCAAGCTCTGTCACATCTTGCTGTTCAAACCCCAGGTATCTCTGTATTACTCTTAACCATTTTGCAGCACTGTCTACTGCAGACCAAATAATTGCCTCATCCTTTTATCACTCTCCTCTGATTTGGCAGCTCTGACATATGAGACCAAGCTTCTAGTCCCTTGTTGTGCACTTCTTGCCTTGGTCAATGACTAAACAAATCCATTTTGCTGTACCCTTAGTCTCTGCTTCTGTTGCATTTGTGCATGCAGTGGCCACACTGGGACTTGAAGGAGACGAAGCAGGGCTGACACTCGACGAAGTGCAGCTATGGATGTACAGAACACCAGTGTCCGACCACATCCGTGCACCTTCAACACATAGTACAAATATGCATCTTTTTCTTCCTCACGACATCTGCCATCCCCCAAGCACATAAATTCCAATCATCACCATGCTATGCATTTCTAATGCTAAATCTTTAGAAGTGTTGAAACTGAAATGTATCTGAACATAGTGCTTTGCCTTCATGACTTCGAACTTAAAGCTGAAGGATGGCTTGGGCTATGCACAGAAAATGGCAAAAGGGAATCAATCCTTACTCAATAACAGATTCTTCAAGCTTCTTTGCAACAACTGTTCGGGTGGTGAGGTCAATGATTGCAGCTTGATGGCTCACCCCAGCTCTCTCTGAAAGTGATGCTACTGAGTATTCATTCTTCTTTGAAACTCCATTATCTCCTAGGAAACCCCTCTTTAACTTTTTCTTGAATCCAGGAGGAAGTGCCAAGGTAGCTGAAAATACAAGGGTCTGTCTCTTCTTCTTCAATGATTCATTTTGAGGTTCATGGATGTCACTGCCAAATTGAACGCCATCAACAGGCATTTCCTCAACACCCGCCTCCCTGTGTGTGGGTGCTTCCCTGTCATCTGACTCTGATTCGTGTCTTGGCAATTTCCCATTTGGTGCTGTAGAAGCCTGCACTAATGAATGGCTATGTAGTTTACGGTTTGTTGAAGGGAGCATGTCTATGATGGATTGAAGCTCCTGAAAGTGGCCCTTTTCCACCATGCGATCTGCCTCATCCAGCACAAAGAACGAGAGTAATGACAGCTGCACAAACAAATAAGTTGAAGTTACTGTGATGAGCCTCTGCTGATGTCACTGTTACAGGTATAGGCACTTTTACACTGGACATGGTTTCAGCATAAGCATCAAAAAGAGTTGCCTTGAAACAATCCATCAATTGCACAATTGCAAAAAGTTAGATACGTCCATTTGCTATACCCAAGTAAGCTGCCTGGATAATATGGTAATGGATAACAATGAAGGATACAATTGAAAGACAGCTCAACAAGCCACCTTGGAAAGGAGAGAAGAAAGATAGGATGTTACAGTGTGCAGGATTCAGTGGTACCTATTTGCTGGGCAGTGATTCAGACAGACAGTAAGGATCCATCATCATGAAGAGTCACACAGTTGCCCCTAAAATAGGCAACAGCTACAAGGGCAGAAGAGGCAAGGGGAACAGAGAGAAGAGTACATGTTGAGAGAAACAAACCTCCAAAAGGTGGCTTTCTCCACCACTCATGAGTTCCCATAAGCGACCAGGCGTGCCCACCACTATGTGGGGCTGCTGCTTCAGCAATCGCTGTTGCTTCTGAGCAGCCATGCCACCAACAATGGGCACTACTTTTATGCTGGTAAACTTTGCTGCTGCTCTCACATGCTCACATACCTGCATGAAGCCACCCAAGCAAAGTCTTTAAAGCAGTCTTGTCTCACTGTCCCCATCCTCCCCAGTCAAATACAGCACAACCCAAACAGAAAGTCATGCTTCAGGGATTCACAGTTATTACTTTCCCCATGAGAACAAAATACTCAATGGTCTAAGAAGTGGTACATCACTGACCACACATCAAAATTCCCTTCAAATCTCAAGTTTATTTTCATGCCCGCCAAGGTGGCAATCAGGATTAAAGCATACAATCTCTTCTAGCATAATGGAACAGAGCCTTCCAACTTCTCTTCAGCTTCAAATTGCACAATTATGTATGGTAAAAGCCCAGGACATTCTTTCAGAATTTCACAAACTCACAGTCCCTGTTCCCATTATCTCATGGAAGCTCCAAAGATTGTTCAATTACTGTCTGAAATTTCCAAACAATATGTTGATTGGACTCAGAAAATAGGTGAAAAAAATAGAAAAACAAGTATGGGAATGCACCTGTAATGCAAGCTCTCTTGTTGGGGTAATAATAAGGGCACGGAGGGGGCTTCCAGTCCCAGAGTGTTTCTTCATCTGCCCTGAGATCTCCCTAGACTCGCCACTGTAGTCAGTTTGGCGTAATACCTTGTCTTGTTCATCCAAAAGCCGCTGCAGTATTGGAATGCTGAAGGCAAGAGTCTTTCCAGACCCTGTTTCAGCTGCACCTATCACATCCTGAGCATACCAAAACAAAGGAGCATCCTTTCATCAGGTCATGATGGAAGAAGGGACAAAATAGGGAGACAAAAGCATGGCTACCACATACTATCTCCCTGTAGCCTATACCCCATTTGGACTACTGCACAACAACAGCAGGCAAGGAGCAGGAGGGAGCTTGGGATGGATACCATTAAGTTAGCTGTTGACCCACACATTTCACCTGTGCCATAAGAATGCTTATAGTGCTTCAAAGACAATCTTATATTTGTAAAAACACTGCTGTCAAAATGATGACTGCACCTAACCACAAATAGTCCCTAATACCCTTTTCAGGAAAACCAAGCTCAAGGGTAGCACAAACAAGAGAGAAAAGAAGACAGAGTGCACACGGGCTGATGAGATAAAGCACAAACCTTTCCTTGATGAGCAGCAGCAGGAATGCAGGCCTTCTGAATTGGGGTGGGCTCCCTGAAGCCCAGAGCAGATAGAGCCTTCAGCAAAAGGGGATGAATCCTAAGCTCTGCCCATGATGACATGTCAATTGCCTCTATGTCTGCCACATCAGTGCCAATAGTCTCTTGTAGTGCATCATCCTTCAAGCTTTCCATCTGAGTTCCTTTGTGCAATGATGAACGCAGTACAGAGGCCCTCCCTTTTGCTGGATGTCAACAATGGCAGTGGTCATATTCACTAGCATGAAATTTTCATCAGAAAAAAGCTCCTAAAAGTAGACAGAGTGGCTCTTACAGAAATATTATTGTGAAATCACAGCAAGCACAATAATACCTGACTGCTCCAGTTTCAGAAGTTTCCGGGCACGAGAACCTCTCTTGGATTTCTTTGGATTGGAAGCATTGGAAGCATTGACTACTGACTCCGGTTCTCTGATGAAAGCTCCGAGAGTAACTTCTCCCACAACCTCTTGGTCACCTTTCACACCAACAACAGGACCTTTCACACAGTCTTCAAGTCGACTTGCATGTTGATTTTTCTGTATTTTCCCTTTCTTTGGTCTGCCTGGCTCATCATCAAGATGAGTGGGAGAAGGATCAACCTCCAGCAAACCTTTATCATCACTTCCCTTGCTAGAAAGAGCTGATTTTGAGGAGGTCTTCTTTCTGAAAGTTGTAAGGGTGTTATCCACCAATGTCTCATCATTGACAGAGTTGGAGGAAGGAGCTTTGATCCCCTTCTTCTTTCTCTTCTTCTTGTTGGTGAACAATTCTGAAGGTTCATCATTGACATTCAGAGTAGAGACCAGAAGATTCCCATCACTGCCTTCAAAAGCACTGCAGTCCACCTCTTCCAATGACATGAACCCTGTGTGCAGATACACATCAGAACCACCACAACAACATCAGATACACATCAAAGCCAGCACAACAGCATCAGAGGTCCAATCCACTGCTTCTGTGGCATTTGCTTAAAAGAAGTGGCAAAAAAAAGTGGGGCGCAAAAACAGAACTAGGATTACGAAATCGAAACATTCCCCGAATGAAACTCTGAAATTCTCAACTCAATGGAAAGGCTCATTTGGAGACCCCACAGTTGTGTAGCGGGTTTGCGAGAACCCTTTACCTCCCTCATCGCTGCCCAGCAGCAGGGAAACCGAATCCGAGGGTGTGACATCCTTCCACGCCAAACCGCTGTCCCACCGCCGCGCCACCTTCTTCTGTTCACCCCCACTGCCACCTCTCTTTCTCTTCCCTGAAAATTTGTTCCTCGTCTCCACTCCCCCCATGTTTCTCTCTCTCTCTCTCTCTCTCCCTCGCTAACTCCGTCTCTCCATCCTCCCTCCAAAGTTTCCGTCCGAGCTTCCGTTTCAAGAAGGCAGGAAGAGCTTCTTCACCCGAATGTGACGCCTTGATCGCCAAACCCTAAAAGCTAAAACCCTAAACCCTAAAACCCCAAACCCTAATTGCAAGCGATTTCCAGTTAGGTACTCTAATTGCATAACGTCTTTAAGACCGGTCCCTACTTCTGTGGTGTCATAGAAGGACCCCTTGTGATAGTGGCTTCTTCACACGAACGTGATGCCTTGATCGCGACCCTAAACTCTAAAACCCTAAAACCCTAATTGCAAGCGATGTCCAGTTAGGTACCCTAGTTGCATAACGTCTTTTAGGACCGCTCCCCAATTCTGAGGTAGCATAGAAGGACCCTTTGTGCCAGTGGCTCGCCTCGTGTGAAGTCTTTTTGTGGGTTTCTTTTTCATCATCCGGTGAACTGAAGTCTCTTGTTTGGGTTTCTTTCTCATGATGGTAGTGTCGAGTAAGGGCCAAGAACAGGGATGTTCCTGAAGTAAGAGCTCCCATTGGTATTCTTTATTGGTTCTGCCCTTTGGTGTAGCGAGTAGGGACATTGTGACGCACCCTGAAATGATCCTAAGTTTGGTATCATTACATTTTAGGGTTATGTGGAGTCCACTACAGAAACATTTCTGAGGGGTCCACTTGGGCTTCACCTGGGGTTTCCAATTTAGTATGTTGAAAATTTCATCCTAATGGATGTCGTTTAAAGGGCAGGGCGATTACGTGAGGAGCTGCTTGATTTTTTTTTTTAATTTTTACTTGTGATACCGGGTATCTGCAACCCTATTTTGAAATGTGAATGGCAGAGGTACGGTTGAATCTGAGGTATGCACTAGGATTTCTGGGGGTGTTTCAACCATGTTTCGAAATATGAGTGGCATGGATATTGTTGAGCTCTTGGTAGAGAAGCTGAGAGGAATGTATACTGCCCTTCCTCTTGTCGTTACACCAATATTGAATTGCCCATCACTAACAATGTGACATATCTACTGTTTTCACAGACAGACAGATGCATCAACATTCAAGCGTGGTGATTGAAACAGACACTCGCATGAGTTATGTTGTCAGCACTTCCTCTGTGATGGGCTTCCTTTCTGAGCCTGCTGCTGTAGCATCTGGAATGGACTTTACCAATTGACATTGCATCCTGGTTTGACAGCAGACTCCAGAGTCCAGCAGAAGCCAAAATTAGAAAATCATCTCCATCCTTCATTGTATCTTTCTCAATCTCAGGATCAGCTACGACATACATCTTTAGCATTCTGTCACCAAATGCAGGTGATAGTCAACACACATGTGCTACCCAATTGTCATTCAGACTTGAGCTGACAAGATCTACTATCCAAGTGTGGTCACACATGAGAACACCTCCTGCATCTTCAATCCATTGCTGTTCATAAGCTCAGTTTGGTTTGTGATCAACTTACAGAGCCACAGCATTGCCACCTCTACAAATACAGCCCTAGAATCACCAACCTTGGCAACCAGCAAACAGTCCCCCAACAAGACAACTGTTCAAGTTTTTTAGCCAGATCCAGACATGACAACCTGGGACTGATCATGTTCTGCTTTCAACCAATTTTGGTTTGTCTGCCTGCAGGCCTCAGCTATAGCTGGCATGGTGTTACCATCAGATTCAAGATGCTTCATCAAGTGATCAAAAAGGTCCATCTTTACATACACTGCTGCTCCTGAACCATAATATCCATCAAACACTCCAAAGAATGTGATCACCTGGCCATCAACATTTGAGATCTCGGTATCAAGAAAGTCCTCCATAGGAGCCATCTTCCCATGCAATCTCCAAAACCCAAAACTGAACTTCAGAATTTCACTTGAATGTCTTAGGGTCTAACCGAGTACAGGAAGGATGCAATTGAAGATTTTAAGCCAGCTGCTTGACTGAGCATCAATTCTTCCATCATGTTCTGGGGAAAAATTGCAGACCCACATATCTTGAAAGTGGATGAAGTACTTTACGATCTGCAAGTCAGACTTCAACCATCTTGGGTCTTGGATCTAGATTGTAAAAGGCTTCCAAGAAATGCAGTAGATAATACAGAATGGTGTTCTTGCCTGCTTTCACAAGAACAAATGTAGTGACTTGTGAATAGAATCATTGTGAGTTATGGTATTATGTCTCTGAGTCTTTTGTCATACTGCATTCTAAAAGTTAAGCAACAGATTTCATGCATAAGTCACCTGCAAGAAGATTGGCAGAATATCATTGCATGTAAATGTTCAAAATGTCCATTACCATATGCATAGTTCTTAGGGTAAAAGTTAAAGAACAAAAGTTTGTGGCAAACTGAAAAGTATTTACTGAGAAATGGAGGGAGCAAGAAACACCCAACCACCCACCCAAAACAACCAAAGGGATAATTCCTTGTCTTGCCCCAAGGAAAGCTCAGAAACCCAGCTAACAATGGCCTCTTCTGCAGGGACACTATTGCAGGAAAGGATGGAACAAAAATTGTTCTGCAGCCAGACACATGATGTTGAGAGCTTTGCTCTGTCAGAGTTTGTGACGTGCAAGAGATTTCCTCTTTTGATTGGAAGCTCAAGTGAACCGAAATTCTGCTGCGTTGAACTTCCTAACCCACCTTTCTCATTAGCAAGTAAATACGCTGATCGAGCTGCAAGCTGCTCAGATTGCTGGGCTCTCCCTTGAGACACATGAGAAGACCACCAAAGGAGACATAGACTTCTACTTTGGCTGCACCTGAACCTCCGCCTCCTCTAGCGACATCGGCGTATTTGTACACTTTCCCATACATCACATACTCGTACTTATCCGCCAGGGACTTACGTCGGCTCTGGTCGAACGTGCCGTCGTCTGGAGTGCCGTCCAGACTGAGTGTGGAGGCCAATGCCAGGGTGAACTTGTCAGTGTGCTTTATGGGGTAGACATCAATGTTGACGTCCAGTAGTAAGTCCATATCGAACTGCTCGCTGTGCGCCACAAGCCTCGACACCTTGTCGAACTTCTTGCCGTCCGGATCCAATCCTCCGATTGTGAAAATGTCCTCGAACAACAAAGAGTCCCCCATTTCTACAACCAAAACCCCAGTTGAATATCTACCTCTTCTCTTACCCTAAACAACCCAGCACCAGAAAAAGTTCGTTCTATTACAACATCTCTATCTCTAGCAAAAGATACAAACACAAGATCCAATCCACAAACACAAGCATACAAACAAAAACCCCGCGCAACCAACGGCAGAAAAACATCCGCTTCCACCCTCCAAACCCTAACCCTAACCATCAGCAGAACAAAATAAACGCTTAGTGTGAACACGAACGGCCAGACCATGTGAACCAACACCCACTGGCGCACGATGAAGGATGGATGGTAAAAGGTCAGGAAACCGTTTTCTGTTGGGTTTCAATTGCCTATCTAGCTAAACTATGGTGGTTAGCTTGGTTGCTTTTTTTTTAACTACCTACCTATCTTGTGGGTTGTTAGTAGGAAAATAGTATAAGGCAGCCCTTACCTATGTACAAACCAGTGTTGGTTGGATACCACATTTCAGGGTTAATTCCAGGATATCAATAAGGCATTTTATATAAAAAAATAAAATAGATGGATATGCGTTGAAAAATTTCAGCAGTTTATTTGTAAAGGCGGATATGGATTTTAGTTTAATTTAGATCCTTTAACAGATATGAATTTACAAGTTAGAAAATTCAAACAAACTATGGATACATACAAAGGTTATGCATATTGAAAATCTATTTGATAAGAATTAAGGTTTAATTTAGATCCTTTCGTGGATATGAATTTCACTACAAATACATATAAAGGTTATGCATGTACAAAATCAATACTATGATCACATTTTTTTCCTCTTGTCTAAAGCACATTCTTAAATTGTAAATTGTATTAACTTGCAAGGGAATTAAACCCCAATTCTCAAAAGAACTTTGAAAACTCTACCCAGTATAGCGCAAGCTACCTATAACACCCCAAACCCCACCGCAATAATCTCATGCAAAAACCCATATAAAAACCAATAACTTGCCATCCCATATTATCCAACTCATGTAAATTGACTTTCTCCAAGCCAGGTTCTTTCCAAGCTTTTTAGTGAAAAAACTTGTTGCAAATACTTGGAAAAGTTAATGACATTGGAATGAAAAGAGCAACCAAAAAAATCATTTTTGCTGGAAAAAAAAACAAGGAAAAACCATTGATTACATGTGCTAATCACCATCAACATTCGAATATTTTGAATACTCTACTTTTTCAATCAACTCATAATTGTCATCAGCCAAAAACTTTTTAATTGTCAAATAACCTTTCATGGTGTTGTTTGGCATAAAATTAACCCACGGATCATTAGGCCAATTTTAACAATTATGATGACCCTAAATCCAAGTTTCCCACTTATAAGTGAAATATCTGCAAAGCTATCGATACTCTAGCAAGACTTTATTCTTTTTGTTTCAATTTGTGACCCTGGGATGCTAAGAATATATTTGGCCAAGAAACTACCTTTCATGTTTATGTCACTAAATAAAAGGATCTTCACATGTAGTAGGAGGCATGGATAACTTCTTAAACAAATATAACTTTCTAGTGACAAGTGCTTGAGAGGACTCTTCAAAAGATGCTCCAACCCCAAAGATGTTACCTTCACCTTCAAGCTCATCACCATGACCAAAAGAAATGCATGTTTCAACAATAAGGTTTAAGGTTTCAAAAAAGGTCATGATAAGGGGGATTATAACTTTCAAATCATATTCAGAAACAAGTTAGATTGCATCCCCACATCCCACCAAATTTTCCACAACTCATAATGATTTGAATTAAGGATCCAACATAATAGAAATTATGTTATGAACCTAGCCTACATTAAAAAAAAATCAGAAAGGTTTAAAATAATTTTCACAACTTCTTCCTACATCTTTCTTTAGAAAGAGATTTGTTTAGAATCAAATTGATCCAAAACCTCTATCCCATTTGAAACTTGCACCAATTCAAATAGTTCAGTTTCTAGCCTAATAGTTAAAGTAATGGCAGTAGTTAAAGCATTAAACAATAGCCAGTGACCATAAAACTAATTCATAACACAAGTTATGACCATAGGATTTAGGCATGATGTGATTGTCTTTGCAATGGCCCACACTTGGGCTTTTGGAACTCTTTATTGTAAAATGATAATCTTCTGTCTTCCATAACATGTGAAGATGGTTTGTTTGAATTCTAAAATCTCCTCAAACATGATGACTTTTGGTGCAAATTTGGTTTTGAATGGGGTCTCAAGCTTTCGAGGTGGCATCCCACATTCAATACAAGCCTTCTCCCATTCTTGTCTCCCTTTCTCAAATTTATTTTACCATTTAATAGTCTTTTGTAAAGTAGCCTATGCATCCTTCACATTCACTTGCACCAAACCCTTAAACATTTTGTCATCATTGGTAGCATATTGGCATGTTTTAAACATCACATGCCTGAAACAAGTACCTTCATAAACCTTTAAAAACTTCAAAGGTTGACAATCAATGTTGGAATGTAAAGCAAATACCATGGTTGTCAAATTGATGCTCTCATTTTTCAAATATGCAATCACATTATGCACCAACCTAAACTTTGAAAGTAGTGATTCAAGTTGAATAGCCATACTATGCCCACTTGTTTCATTCACTTCAAAATAAGCCCGAAATACATGCATAGGGGTCCAAGATTCATTTCAAATTTTTCTATCAAGGGCAAAAGTGTCCACACTACCCTTGACATCCAAAGATCAAAACTTGTAAAAATAATGGTTGTAGATGCAAGGTTTGGAAGTACATGTAAGTCTAAAGTTCTTTTTACCATTGTAGGAAGCACATCATCCACAAGCATAGTCTATGAAGGAAATGAAACTTGAAGACATTAGTGTAAAATTAACCTTTTTAGCCATATATTTTATGTAGTGGAAAGCACCCGATATCCCTTGCAAATGTAAAGCACCAAATCCTTAATAAACATCTATTGTACCTCATCATTCTTTTTTATGGGTTTATGGACCCAAGACAAGTTGTGATTACAAAAATAGAAGGCCCAATCCTTTCTTCTTTTTCTGTCGAATATGATTTGCATTAACAATTGTTGCATTTTCTCAAAGTTGTGTTTTTCTTAATGCAAACAACTTGGGATGCAAAATATCAACATGAATCTTCATGGGAATAATTCCATTAATATGATTATATTTAATCAAGCCTTTCTTCAAAACAAAACTTTGGGATGAAATAATACCTTTTTTTAAAAAATCTATTGACAATACATCACAACATTTACATGTTTTCAAGATCCATGAGCAAATCATCATTCACAACAAAGAATTTCTATTAAATTGAACTTCAGTGGTGTGGTTTCCAAAGTGCAACTTGAACTTGTATAATTGCAAGCTACAATATTTCATTTTCCAAGTGTCAATCGCACACTTTCCATATCTAAATTATTTTGTGGCCATGTCTTCACATGCAAGTAGTCCATTAATGCCACCAACACTCTCAACAACAATTTATTTTTATATATCCATGGTGCACACTACATAATGCAAATAATTTAGTTCCCAACATTACATCATATTTTTATTGAGTTGCAAAAAAACTCTAATTGCAACAAGATATGTAAACTAAATTTGTTAATGTAAGCTAAAACAAAACTACTACAACCAAGCTACAAATTGCTACAACTAAGTTGCTCGCTAAACCTTTAAACCCAATAATCAATGCAAGTTGCAACCAAATGGGGCAACCAAGTTACAAGTTATAGCCAAGCTTCAACTCGCAACAAATTTTTGATCTACAACAAAATCTTTAAACCCTAGTTAGTGCAAGCTACAACCAAAATACAAATTGTAAGCAAGCTACAAGTTGTAACCAAATTATTGCAAAATCTTTAAGCCTTAATCCATGCAAGCTACAACCAAAATCCAAGTTACAAGCGAGCTATAAGCTGCAACCAAACTACCGCAAGTTGCAAGTTGTAACCAAAAAACTACACACTCCAACCAAACTGTTGCAAGTTTTGATATACAAGTTGTAACCAAATTATAGTTTGCTACACATTCCAACCAAATTGTTGTTTTACATTGCAACCAAACTACTATAAGCTACAAGCTACAACCAAATTGTTGCAAGTTACAAGCTATAACCAAATTGCTATAGGTTGCAACCAAATTATTGCATGTTACAACCAAATTGCTACAAGTAAATTCCAACCAAATTACAACCAAATTGTTGCAAGTTACAAGTTATAACCAAATTGCTACATGTTGCAACCAAATTATTGCATGTTGCAACCAAATTGCTACAAGTAAATTCCAACCAAATTACAACCAAATTGTTGCAGCCAAATTACTCCTACAACCAAGCTTCAACTCACAATAAAGCTTTGATTTGCAATAAAATCTTTAAACCTTAATTAGTGCAAGCTACAACCAAATTAAAAGTTATAACCAAGTTACAAGTTATAACCAAACTATAAACTACAACCAAGTTGTAAGCTGCTACCAACCTTCATCCTACAACAAAACTTCGATTTACAAGATCTTTAAACCTCAATTAGTCAAAGTTACAACCAAATTACTACAATCAAGTTGTCACAATTACAACCAACACACAAGTTGTAACCAAACTTCAAACTGCAAGTTATAAAAAAGTTCATTTCGATGAACTATGTGAAAAGTTAATTCCAACAAATTGTGGAAAGTTCACTGCAATGAGTTGTATAAAGAAATTCATTCCAACGAATTAGAACAAATTATCTTGATGTGTTAATGAACTTGCTACTCAACTTGATGAACTTGTTGGTTTGACATTTTACTTACAACAAACAATTTATTGGAAAACAAAGGCATGCAAGCATACTTTTTACATGAAAAACCTTTGTGAATTTGAGTGCTTCAACATTTGGGTGTTTGAATGCATTCATGAAATACTTTTTGACACCATAGTTGTGATGTGACAAAAAAAACCTTGGAAACCTTAAACAAGCATATGCATATACATATGCATAATTGGACCTTTAAACACAATATAAATAAGTATAATGTAGTTATATATATTGAGGATCTCATAAAATAATGGTAAACGGAATATGCATAATGAACAAACATATATGTGCAAGTAAGTATAAATATAAGGATATCATCTAGACCTACATTTGCTAATTACTTATGGGTGCAATCATACTAACATGTACCAAAAACAATCGTAACCATTGTTTAATTTTTTGAACTTTGGATTGTAATAATAATAATAATAATAATAAATATTTTTTAATAAAATGTTATTGTGAATACATTATGTACATACCATAAAAAATTGGAATCAATATAATGAATGAAAAATATGTATATGGACTTTTAACTTCTTGTAACCATTGTTTAAAAACTGCATAAAAGTAATTTTAAAAACAATTTTGACACTAAAAGCACAATTTGAAAGTATTTTTTAATGACATATTTTGGTATATTTCTAAATATACACCTTAACGTAATAATATCAAGAATTTTTTTTTGAAAAATTAATGTTTTTTTGAAAAACATATTAAAAAAATTCTAAAATATTTAAAGAATAAAGTAGTGGTCTAAAGGGGCATGTGTGGTGCATAATAGCATGGTTGGACCCCTATACCTCAAAATATTGGAGATGGGGAAAATTAGGTTATGCATTGTTCATAATTAAAGTACTATGCATGTTGATAATCAACACTCATAGGTATATCTAGCCAAAATTGATATAAACTACAAACCATTTATTTACTTGGTACTATAATACCTAAACAAATTTGATAACAAATTATTGAATAATTAATTAAATTTCAAATCTTAACTTTGGCAGTTTGTTTTGTAATTTTGAAAATTTCAACAAATAATAAAAATATCCATAAAATCAAAAAAAGATAAGGTTAGTACCTCAAGTTTGGTCATACATAGGGTGAAATTCAAAAAAAATTTACAAAAAGATACATTAACATTCAATGGGGGGTGAAACTCAAAAAACTATCAAAATTAATAGTTTGTTGAATTTCACCATGTCTTTCTTTTTCCTTGAATGTTTCCACTACTATTACATAGATTTTCACTACTCTTACTTCTACAACCACTATAATTCCTCTCAAACCTTGTGCATTAAATGCTAAGATTTAGCATTTCGCACTGAATTTTAGCATTTCATACTAATATTTAATAAAATTTCCTTACTTTGTGGATACCATTAAAAGAGGGGTTAGGGGGTGAAAGGAGGCCCAAAGACAAGGTGAAGACATGGTGATTTTATGGATGATATAATGTTTATAAAAAATAATAAACACAAATTTGTTATCTTTGTGGGATAATTTAAATGTGTTTAGACTATCACATTATTAAATTCAAGGGTTGACATGTCCAAAATTCAAACTCAATAATCAAAGTACTTTATAATTTAATAATTATTAAAATTTTGACACATGTAATAAATAATATTTTAAAATTTCAGCAAAATAGGAAATAATTTCATTTATGTTGAAACTATTTGTGTATTATGGTGGCCACCTCACTAATATAAATCATGACCTTTTAAAAGGTCCAACTTGACCAAAGTGTTTGTTTTGACTAGAAGTGATGTCCATCTTGACTAGTGGGCTAAAACATGAAAGACATGTGTTATTTTTTACTAGTACATTTGACTAAAGTGACAGTTTTTACTAGGTGTCAATTAGTCATCTAGTAAAGAGGAACAAACAAAAGAAAAAGGTCTGTGAAAATGACCGTGCTTTAGTCAAATTGAACATATTGATTTGACATTAATTAGGTAGGCCTAGGTCAAGGCTACTTACATAGTTAACATACATAATTAACTAACTTATATAACTAGCATACTAGTTTATTAATTAAGCTTAAATAACCTATCTAACATAATTTATAGTTTATTAATAAAACTTTGTTGTATTCACTATGTACTTAATTTAATAATTTAAGCTAGGTTGCCAAGTTAATCTTAACAAGGTATGTAATTGCTTAAAGGCCTAGTTTTAAGCTTGTTAAATAGGTCAAATATACTTACCTTATCAACCTACCTACCTACCTACATGTTTAATTACCTTAATAACCTCCTTACCCATCTACCTACCTATACCTATTTAGTTACTTTAACAACTTCCCTACCTACCTACATACCTACCTACATACCTACCCACATATATTTATTTACTTACCCTACCTACTTACCTACCCACTCACCTCACCCTACTTACTTAAAACATATTTATTTACTTTACTTACATACCTACCTTAATAATTAACCAACTAACCTACCTGCCTACCTATTTAGTTACATTAAAATTTTCAACCCTATTTATCTATAAGTCAATTTAGTCACCTTAACAACCTCCTTACCTACCTACATACCTACCTATACTAATTTATTTACCTTACTACATATTTACCCATTCACCATACCTTATTTAATTAAAACATACTTATTTATTTTACTTGACATTTGACCACAAAAAGTCAAGAGTCGCCTTGAATTACATGCATTTAGGTGACATGTCACATATTGTTGGAATTTTTTTGATGAGGGCTACAACTTTGCTTTAAACCTCACCTCAATTGGAGGTCTACACAAGAAATTATGGGCCTCCAAAGTTCTAGAAGTCCTAATTTCAAGAATTCTAGGATTCTCAACTTGGGAGTCCTAAGAAATATGACATTTGAGTGTAACCCTCGTGTCTAATCACAAAGAATACTATAAGGGGGAAGGTGGTTGCTTCCCCCAAGTTTGGGTTGTGGTGAGTCTTATGAATTTGTGTATGTTTCTGATTCGTCCGTGCACCAAAAGTGCTCAAATTACACATTAACCAACTTGTTGTTTGGTTTGTGTAAATTCATGTGAATAGTTGACCCACTCGTCATTCTTTCTAGTCCCCATCCCGGAGCTTCAACATGCCCCTCTTACCCCCGAAATGTTGTGAGCAAAAAAGTGTACCCAACTCCTTCTATTGTTTTCACTTTTGGATTCACATTTGAATATTTCAAAAAATGTGGGGGTGCGTCACCTTTGGTTCTATATCATTTTTTTTTGGCAGGATGTTTTAGATGAAGACATTCACCATGCAAGTGTGCTTTTGGGGTTGGGGGGATGTTTAGGCTGTTTTTGGGATCTTATTTCGATGTTTTGCACAAAAACCTTCCTATTTGTTTTGTGTGTTATTGCCTTTCTTAAGCTTTTGGTGTTAACTTGTATCCTTCGATTGACCCTCATATAGGGTTTTGAAAGGTTTTTAGGTTCGAATTCATTTGAGTTTTAAAAGGCCCCTTTAATGAGTCAGCAAGTTTCACTCTCCATTTTTAATGGTGGAAGAGGCCTCATTTTTATAGAAACTATTACACCAGTGGCGTATTTGGGAGTTAAGCATTAGTTGCACTAATCAATGCTTTTAGATTTTTGTTAGATTCACGGGCATTCCTATTGGTGATTATTAGGGTAAACAATTTGGGTTTGCTCCCCTTCCAAGCGCATTTGATATTGTTTCGAAAGTTTCTTCCCCTAGTTGCAGTAACATGTTTACCTTTGTTCAAATAGTTGCAGAGAAGCGAACATATCGACTTTAAGAGACTATTTCAGAGAGAATGCATGACCATTCCTTTTTTAACATCATTTTTGACATGTCTTTTGATTTGCATCAAACACATTTGAGGTCCTGTGTAAGGCCTGGTGTGGGAGCTTGGCTATTTGTTTTCCTTGTTATCCCATGCTTTTATCTGCCCTCAAATGTTTTCTCCTCAACATTGTCAACTAAGTTAAGCCTCCCCCATGACTCTTAGTCTGACCCATTGCATATGTGGTGAACCGTTAAACCCCTTGGGGATCCACTTCTTAAGGTGTGCCCATGGCAGGGAAAAGACTACATCCCATGATGTTGTTCAAGATGCTTTTGCATCCATTGTGAAAGATGCAGGGTTTCATGTCTTGTGGGAGCAAACCTACGTTCTTCCACTACCTTTTCTTTAATCTTTTCTTCAACGAATCAACATTGTTTTATTAGTGGATGACATTTGCATATTGACTGATGTCATCATTGCCAACCCCACTCAAACAAATTTGGTATCACAAGTGGCTCTTTTTCGTGGGGTGGTTGTTGCAGTAGTGGCTCAGGTGAAAGAAGGCCTTTATTACGAGCATTACCCATTGAACATGTTTTTTCTTCTTGCCATAAAGGTTTTTGGGTGTCTTCATTAGTAGTTTGACAACTTTCTTCGTTGATGTCCTAACATGGCGTGGATAAGAAAGGGCACCAGACGCTCTCCTTCATCAGGTTTGCGTTCTTTTTATAGACAAAGATTGTCAATGGTTTTACAGAGAACGTAGGTCACCTCCATTTTGAGGCATGCTATTACTGCAAGGGAAGGTTTTTCTAGGCTTGGAGTTTTATTAGGTTTACCCACCCTTTCTTTAGTTGATATGCTTCATGCGACTAGTGGAAGTTTCGATAGATACTTAGTGGTTCCTTTTCCTATGTGTGGCTCGCCTCTTTTGGGCTCTTTCATGTACCTCGACTTTGGTCCTTGCATTTTGTTTCTTTTTCTCTCCCTTTCTTGGGTGCTTTCATTTTATAAAGTTTGGTAGGGTTTAATCAAACCAAACAAACAACCTACCTTCCTCAATGGATAGACTAGTGTGACATGTGCCATTGGCCCAAGTGTGAACAAGACTATGTTACAACCTCAAGTGTGAAAAGGATCTTGACAATAGACCCCACTTGTGAAAAACTGTTTACAATAACAAATTAAATTAGTCAAAATTCTATCTCCCACACCTAAAGTCTAAAAGTTACAAAATTCCCTTCAAGAAATCCACTCATCAAGGGATTGCCAATAGCACCAAAGCTTGCCCTAATTTCCTTTAAAAATTTAGTTTTGATTTTATAGAATTTTCTTTGACAAAATTGTTCAATACTCAATAACTCTTGCATTGTAGGTCTCAACATCTACTCATGAAGGGCTTTCCAGTGATATCAAGAGGGCAATGGTTTGGGAGATAACAAAGTGATTGACAAACAAAACAAATACACAACCTTCCTCAATAAATAGATAATTGACACAGGAGTTAAAATGAGTTGAGAACATCAGTTTTGGACCCAAAATCAAAATTTGCAGGAAAAATTCACAAAAATAATGTTGTCTTTGAAGTGATACACAGCCTTTTATTGAATCCCAAGGTGGAATATGTTTTTTGATCAACAGAAATGAAGCTTTTGGATCACAAGGAAAAAATCTCCAAGAAAATTAATGAAGGAGAAAGCATCTTCATCCCCTCACCATCTCTACTGGACCAAGCTATAGGAATTCTTAGAAATTGACTTGGTTTTATTTCCTTCTATGAAATTGGGTTGGAAAAATTTAACCTGTATGACAGCTCTAAGTTGCTTATTGCACCAACCCATCTCTGCTAGTTACTATGCAGAGCAATTGAAATCAATATAAAGAACACGGAGCATTTTTCTCTCACCAGTCCTATAATCCATTTTCTAACCATACTACTCTAATGCCCTTTTTACTTTGCATTCACAAAAGATTGCAAAGCAATTCAATGAAAAAATTGAACTAATTCTGTGCTAATCTCTAGCATTCCTTATATACATAAATTTGTTCATGTAAATGGAGTCTGTTGTGTTAAATGGAGTCATTGGGTTCTCGAAGTTTTCTTTGGTTTGGGAAACAGATCCAAATTCCTGGAAGATCTGAGACAAATATTTTAAAGTTTGAGGATTACGATTAGGGTTAGGGTTAGGGTTAAGAGTTACAAACACAAAATTAGGCAGAAGCAGTACTGTTGTACCCATTTCGGTGAAGAGTGTGCCATTTCCAGGCAATCTCCAAACTTTCTCTCAAGTTGGTGTATTTAGCATCCCACTTGAGCTCTCTCTGAATCTTGGAAGGATCACTGTAGACTTGAGCATAATCACCAGGCCTCCGGTCAAGATATCTCACATTGATGTTCACACCTGTTGCTGCTTTGCATGCTTCTACAAATTCCTTGACTGAACTCCCTGTTGCACAATTGGGAGGATGATGATACACACAACCCATAAGGCCTTAGAAAGAGCCATTGTTGAACAAAAACATGTAAAGAACCCATAGAATTTTTCTAGTGTATGTGGAGGGTTGCCTTCTCCTAAGTAAAATTTCTGCCTCAATAGAGGATGGCAACTTGTGCACAAGGTTCCTCATTTTTCAAGGAACCTATGCTTAAGGTGCCTTCTCTCCTCTCAAATGAATTGCAGCCATCTGTTCATAAGTGAAAAATTCTATCAATTATTTACACCAGCTAAGGACCGAAAACTTGGCTCCAGCCTCATGCAGGGCCCTCATTCCCACAACAGCTCTGTTTCTTGGTCCTTCCCCTACACATAGCTCCTCAAACATCCAGAGAAGCACCGGAAAAATTGCACCCAATACAATAAGTAGCTACCAGCAAAAGCTATGGATATTGGTGACACCAAGAGAGAAGACAAAGAGGGTTATGGTGCGCACCTCTGCCTGTGCCAACATTGTAGATTCCTACTTGCTGAGGCGTAGCGCTGAGCATGGCCTTCACATGCGCATCCACAAGGTCACTGACATGGATGTAGTCACGTATACATGTGCCATCACTTGTGTTGTAATCAGTCCCACGCACCTGCCACACACACAAAGCCACCATCTGAGCTTTATGCTGAAAAAAATCTTCCAATAAATGGGAAGAAAGCATCAACTACAAGCTTCATAACCCTGACACGTCTTGCCATCTCTTTTCTCTTGACATGATAGGTAATGCAGCAAAGTTGTAAGGACTAAATTTCTTGCATGATCAAAACACCATCAAGAACAACACACCCTCAATTTTACCTCTAGCCCAGGAATGATCCCTGTGGCAGCATCAAAGCAAGCTCCAGAGATTCGTGCATGCTTGCGTAGCTCTGGTCTGGGTGCTTCTCCTAGTCTTCCCTTTGGATCTGATCCAATTACATTGAAGTATCTGCGTGGGCAAAAAACACCCATTTGGTTGCCAAAGTTCAATTTTAGAGTTGCAAGAATTTTGAAGTCAAACCCCTGTGGTGTACCCTTTTTGCTCAAGTCTTCATGTACAATAACAGGCAACCAACCTGGTGTTGTTATGTCCAATCTATGAAAATACACTATGAAAAAAATCAGATTTTTTTTCAAAACCAGATTGTGCATAGAACTAACCGCAAGATCATGACTGAAAAATCTGTAGTTCGTGCATAATCCTTGATCAAGTCTTCTGCCATTTTCTTTGCTTTTCCATAAGGGTTAATTGGCACCTAAAATGCACATAACCCACAATTCATAAGAGCAGAAGAAACATGACCCCAGAGATCACAGATTGACCCACAATTTTCCTTCATCTGAGCAAGAGACCTAATCTGTTGATTAGGGTTTGTAGACGTCGTGCATCTATCTCTGCCTAAACATCTCCAGAGATATCACCAAATGATTTAGCTCCAGCAATCAAATGGTATGGAAGTTTTATTATCAAATCTCCAAGACATTTACTTGATTTCAAATGCTATGTACCTACTGCAAAGAAGAAGAGATTTTACCTGGGGTGTATCCTCTGTGATCGGCATCTCTTTAGGTTCTCCATACGTTGCACAAGTGCTGGAGTAGATCAATGTTTTGACTTTGTGAACTTTCATTGCCTCCAAAAGCGTCAAAGTATTGAATGTAATGTTGTGATAATACCTACAGCAGCAAGAAGCAGAAGAACAACTACCCACCATGTTAAATTTCTAGGGTTAATTTTAGGGTGTAGGAAAAAATATGTTGCAGTAGGCAAACAAGGGGCTTTTGCAACAGTGTCATTTGGGCTTTTCATGTAAGTGAGTGCTTTGTGTACGGCATTACATTCAAGCACCTGCAATGAAATGCCTACTTTCAAGGTGTAAGTAATTTTCCTACGATGTACCCCATAAGGCACCAACTGTATACCTCTAGGCAGAGGCACTCTGAATGAAGAGATAATAACCTCCATGTCACACAAAGGAAGAAGGTGAGAACTCACCGTAAAGGTTCTGCCATACTTTCACTCACATATGCCACAGCTGCAAAGTGCATAACAGCATCTACGGCATTCTTGGCAAAAATCTCATTGACCTGTAAATGATTTTGTCAAGAAGAAACACTCTTTGGTGCCCAAAGAAAAGGGAGTGCACACAGACATTGAGCTCTCCTAATATCATTGCACAAAAGCACATAGGGAGTGAAAGAAGATAAAGTAGATACAAAATGCAAGTGTTGCCATGCAGACATTGGGAGTCTTTGATTAATAAATTTGCAACAAAAAAATCCCACAAAAAACTGAAATCAAATACTTTTCCTTGCTTTCACCGTAACTCTACCATCTAGTGCATCTAATGTCAAATGAGAAAAAAGAAAGAGGATACATGTTTGCTGTCACCAAGATCTGCATATATGAATTGCAGTCGACCCGGCTCTGGAAACAAGTGTTGCAACTTCTCAATAGCTCCAATATTGCCCCGTGACAAGTTATCCTGCACAACTCACTCAGAAACCATTAAGTACCAAATTTTCACAACCAATCCTTGCCATTCCAGTTGACCACATTACCACAGATATAAACCAACCTTGGAGTGGAAGCAGCCACTGCAGCAGCAGAAGAAAAAGCAGCAAGAAAACACCAATTTACATGCACCACATGCGGTATGTATACACTCTTGTTCTGTTAAAGAGACAAACTGAGGAAAGGATACTTTCATGATACAAACTATGCAAGGAAAGAACCAAACCGTTCTCAGATTATCAACATGGAATTGGGTACTGTTGTATGTATATCAACAAAAGAAAAGAAAGAAAGGGGGTTTCAGTAGTAGTAGTACATACCACTATGGTAACACGGTGGCCTTCTTCAAGCAAGCGCAACGCAGCATGTGATCCAATGTAGCCGGCACCACCCGTAACAAGAACATGGATAACGCCATCTTCATGTTTTGAAAATTTCTGTGGAAATTGAAGAAGAAGAAGAAGAAGAAATTGCCACAGTTTTTCTTTTTAGAATTCTGTGAATGTTTTTTTTGCATTTGAGAACATAATGAAATCAAGGAAGCTACAATGCTTTGATTGTCAGATTGATACAAGAGTTGTTCATCAAGTGGGTTGCAGGAAGGGAGCAATTTCATGAGAAGGGAAGTGGGTTTTGAGGGGATGGGCACAGAGAGAGAGAGAGAGAGAGAGAGAGAGAGAGAG
>Ga0209611_10001411_pt1 | contig 40774 bp, 25 predicted proteins | sample S1TSphgellanicum_3_FD_187693 | JGI IMG/M metagenome (GOLD analysis project Ga0209611, IMG submission 187693) | Host-associated microbial communities from peat moss isolated from Minnesota, USA - S1T2_Fc - Sphagnum magellanicum MG (SPAdes) (version 2) | ecosystem: Host-associated > Plants > Peat... | reverse complement strand
GCTACCAAAAAGTCATCACACAGCACCAGCCAGGCTTTCTTACAACAGGTTCTAAGTAGGTTTGGGGCTTGTGCTAAGTGCCTTACTGATCAAGAATCAGTATTCAGGGGAGAATTCCAAGACCTACTTGACCATGTTCTCATTGACCATCGTCGGACTTCAAGAGATCATCCCCAAGCTGATGGCCTTGTAGAAAGGATGGTTCAAATGTGCAAGAAAGGACTTCGGAAGATTTGCCTCATTAAGAACAAAGAGGATTAGGACCTGGCCCTCCCATACATCGCCATGGGTTACAGGATGTCCAAACACGCCCCTTTATCTCATTTCTCTCCTTATTTTTTACTTTTTGGGAAACATCCCAATCCACCCTCTTCCATTGTTGCTCAAATGGACCAGGTTGTGGACTTGGACTCCCCAGCCACTTGGGCTAGGGACATTGCAAAAAGGGCTACTCTATTTAGGAGGGTTATGCCCATGGCCATGGAAAACTTGTCCATTGCACAACATCGAAACACCTTACGGTATGCACACACACGAGGTGGCAATTACAAACCTAAGGTGAGACAATTTGATGTTGGTGATTTTGTATATCTCCAGCGGCAACCAAATGATACTTTAGACATTTTTTTCGGTCGCACTATCTTGAGGATTAAGGTGATCAGGCCTTCAGGTGTGTTGGAGCTACAAGGAGCTAATAGACGCATAATTCGAGATCATTCCAAAAATTATGCGCCATGCCACCTGCCGAACTTGGATCCTACCATCATCACGGCAACTTGGATTCCTCCACTTGATTATCCATGTTAGGTATGTCAGAGGACGGACGATGCTGATCAGATGCTGCTTTGTGACAACTGTAATGGTGGATACCATCTTTTCTGCCTCAAGCCAAAGCTCACTTAAATTCCCGTCGACAATTGGTACTGTTCATCATGTTCTCCTACAGCACCTTGATTCCTACTCAAACCATGCCATGTTTTTTTCGGCTCAAGTCTGGGGGGGGATACATGAGAATTTCATCTCAACCTCTTTTGTGCATTGTATATATATGTGTGTATGCATCTCTTTTTAGTTGATTAGTTTATACCTTTGACTGGCTTTAGTATTTTTGTTTAGTATAATTTATTACGTATTTACATCCTTTCGACACCGTACGTCACAACACTACACGTCACGACAGCTGTCATGCCCGTACATGGCCTCATACATGATGGCCAGTTACGGGCATGCCCATGTGCGCTTTTAGGGTTAATGTACGATCTTAGGCGACTGCATGTTGTTAGGTACTTAGGGTTTCAATTTGTTGGCGACAGTATAAAAGGCCCAACCTTTTCTTTCTCCTTTTAGTTTTTCTAAAATTCCTTTGTCAGGAGAGTTTCCTCCGTAATAAGCTAGGATTTCTAGATGCTCACGGTGGCCATTACACGGCCACCATCTACATACATTTCATTTTTTTCTTTCTTTGTAATTCAATACATGAGAATTTCATCTCAGCCTCCCTTGTGCATTGTATATATATGTGTGCATGCATCTCTTTTTAGTTGATTAGTTTATACCTTTGACTAGCTTTAGTTTTTTTGTTTAGTAGAATTTAGTACGTATTTACATCCTTACAACACCGTACGTCACGACATTACGTGTCACGACAATATCAAAAAGAGATGTGAGGGAAATAACTAGCTTCTCCAACCAACTCAACATGTTTTTAAAAAAAGGAATGGTGATTAGACAACTAAATTAAATAAACACCATGACTTTTCCACTTCAAAATTTTGCAACTCCAAAGCTTGGGACATTAATTTTTGGTCATGTACATTCAACCCCTAACTAAATATTTTTGGGCTATTTTTTGGAACACTCAAAACAATCCACACATCTTCTATAACATTCAAAAGAATTAGTAATGGCACCCACTCTTCATGCCATGAAATTTGTCCCCCCAAAAAACTTTTAAAGGACTTGACAATTGTGTTGATAAGAATCTAAATATTGGATATTTTAAAGTATATGCATCATCATGCATAGACATTTCCCCCCTACTTGTGTTAAGCTACTTTTCAAAAAATAAACAACCATAAAAAATTTGGCGATGGCATCAATGAAATATTACACAATAGGTTTCGTTATTAATCCAAATCTATTAATCTTTTCTACACCCCTATCATTATCAACTATATGACTAGGTATAAATTTGAAAACATTCTAATATGCATCCATTTAGTTGGCAACAAGGATTGTCATAATAAATAAGGATGATTTTACTTATGACAAAATTGCAAATATTATATAATTGGCTAAAGCATGTAATGACTTGTGTGGGCAATTAGGTGTAATACTTTGTGTTTGTTTATGGAAATTCCTCCAATTTATTTCCACAAATATTATTCTTTGATATATTTCCAATGACAAATGTTTGTCTATGTTTATCTATGATGGTTTCATCCATGGAAGCTCAAAACAACAATCAAATTTAAAGGTTTAATTATAGTTAATCATTATGATTCAATGTCATTCCATGATGACCCCATGCATTGCAAAATGGGAATGCATAAATGTATAACCAAGGACCTACCAACCCCTCTAGATCCACTTATGTTGAAGGTTGTTGGGTGAGTGCATCTACACTAATAGGAACCACAACATGTGTAACAAGTGTTTGGTTTTTCATGTCTTGTTCATTAGTAATTTAATTTGGTATTGAAATGGTTGGATTTAGTTATATAACAACATTCATAATATATCATGGGAACATGTTGTGAATAAGTTCCAAATTATATGAATGAATAAAAAGTATGCAAAAACATTTTTGAAACATTGTAACTAGTGTTTTTAAGCATAAAAAGACTTGTTTCATGATTTCAAAGGATTTGAAAATGACATTTTTTTCCTAATTTTTAATATAAACCCCAACATAATAGTATTTTTTTAATATCAAAAGAAATTTTAAGACATTTATCCAAAATATTACAAGAATAAGTAATCAAATAACTAGTCAAAAGGTGCCAATGTGGCTCCTATTAATGTGGATGCACTTGGGAATTAGTAACGAATCCTTGGAAAACACTTGAAGGGAAGGTTAATAACTAGTTGAAATTTAATATTCATTTATCTTCATTAATATTTTCAATTATTTATAAATATTTAGTCATTAATTAAATAATTAAGAATTTAAAATATTAATATTATAATATTAATTAATTAATAACTAGTTAAATTATAATATTCAATAAATTCATATTAATTACTATAATTCCAATGACAATGATTCATCGGAGATGGTTTGCATAAGACAATATAGGTTCCTCAAGTTGTCGTACATTGGACAATTCCAAATTGAAATTTGTTAACTCATTCCCAAGTGAAGAGGGGGAAATGTGCCTTTTCATATTTGTGTATTGAATGTTTTTTCTAACAACATATTCACAAGAAGATATTGAATACATTTTCCGCCAATTTGCATGCCATTTGTCTTTAATTGAATTTGAATACAATTGTTGAATTGGAATTGAATTTATATGTATTCAAATACATTGAATGGATTTCAATATTATATAGGAAGGAATTAGTGTCTTTCATTTCAACAACACTTAAAAATCTTTTCTTGTTCCACAATGATATTTGTTGTTTCCTTGTTTTCCAATGTTTTTAATCTTCGTGCAAATAAGGAGGATTTATTGCATGTTACACATCGCATCATATCATCATTATTCTTTGGCTAAAATTCATCTTTCTCAAGGTTATTTCAACATTTCATGTCTTTGACATATGAACATGAAATGATTTTTCTATGTTTGGGCATGAAAATATTTATTCTCCTTCGTTGTGATTTGCATTTACTTAAAGTGTTAAACACCAAGTGATGTTCACCTCATTATGTGTGCATTATGTGAAAAGAACTATTGAAAGAATTAATGAACCAAAAAAGGAAAGATGTATTATTTTCCTCAATGCTTTTCCTATGTTTTAAAAATTTTGGTTACAAAATTATTATGACGTGCTATGATAATTGGATTAAATGCATCATATCATTATTATATAATGCATGCTCTATGATATCAACCCATTTGTACCTTTACAAAAAAACACCTAAGCATTTAAAACCTACATATTTGTGAAATTACTTAACCAAGATGAAACCAAAAATAAAATCATTTGAAAATATAATAATACAAAAAAAAATGATCAAATAATGGTTGAAGAGGATATTTGTGAATGATGTTATCTTTGAAATTCACATTTAACATTTTTTATCTCCTAAAATCAATCTCTAGAAAAATTGAATAAGGTTTTATGAATGTTTACAAGACAAATTATACATGCAAAATGCCATTTTATCATTGTTACATGATTGCATGCATAATATGAATAAATAAACTAAAATATCTTTGTGCATGTCTAATGACAAAATTAATGGTTATTAACAAAATATTGAGTTAATGATATGTTTCACTATCCAAATATTCCTATCCTAAATATATGGAAAGCTTTTTGCATGAATTTTCATTGAATAAAAAAGATCATTCTATATATTCAAGATCAATTAAGTTTGCATCAATTAAGTCATCAATAGCGATCCTTTCATTAGTTTCTTTTGAAAATTCATTAATTAAAAATTCAATTTGCATATAATTAATTATATGGGTAGATGACCAACATGCATTATCTTCATTATAAATGTCATTGCTTGATGATAAATCCTAAATAAACTTAGAATATAAAAATTAATGATATCTTACTATATGAATTTAGAATATCTTTGAAACTAATAGAAAATTTTTGAACTATTATTGACATTACAAAATAGGATAGAAAATTAAAATGTTATTATAAAACAATGATGATTTCATGAGATAAAATGATTTGTATGTTTTAAAAAATTCATTTGATGATCCTTGTCCCTTTTGCAAATATGACCTTCTTAAAACAAAAAATTCATCTTGTTTATTGCATAATTTATTTTAAGCATGTGTCATTTTTATATTTTCAATTTATTTATTAATGTAATACCTTGGCATCTTTGATGCTAATTACATTATTTGCAAAAATATTATAATTTTCAAATTTATTTATTCAAAAAAAATTTGAAGGAAAATACATTGTTTATTGGAATATTCAAAAATATAATTTTTTAACATGAAAATTTCAAATTTCATTAATTATTCTATAAACATGTGTTGAATTTTCATTTATATTGTAATAATCAAAATTATTTAGATAATTTTGAAAATATTATGAATCTATTCAATCATGTGTGTTTTTTAATATGTAGTGGATGTTATAATTTTCTCTTGATGTGTGATATTAATTCAATTAAATGCATGGGAAGATGAATGACTTGTTGGCATACAAGCTTAACAAGAAGGGGGAAAAAAAAAGAAAAAGATTTAAACATTATGTTAAAATGTGATTTCTATGACTAAGGCAATTTGCAACTATTACTCAAAATAGTCATGTAGTCATAAATGGACTTGAGTCACAATCATTTTGACAATTATAGTTATAATTGTGAGTATGTGACTATAAATATGACTATAATTACAACTAAACATAAATTATGACTACATATATGACTACATGACTAATGTAACCATATTGACATAATTAATTGACTTTATTTGACTAAGTTAAAAAAAATTAAAATACATATCAACATAATCAAATTTATATTGGAAGCCTAATTTAATTCAATTTAACCTAATTCAAAAAAAATCTAATTTAGTATAATTTAATATATTTTATTATGAGTTAATCTAAACCTAGTTTAATTTAAGTTAATTTAGTTCAATCCTAGTTTAACCTAATTTAACCTACTTAAGGCTAATTTAACCAAATAACTTAGTTTCTTTTATTCTAATTAATCTTATTTTAGTTTAATGTACCATACTTTAACATATGTAAACTAATTTAGTTTGGTTAACCAAATGTACCAATTTTAACAACCTCTAAATTTCGCCAAGTTTAACCAAAGTTAAATTAATTAGTTCAATTTAGCTTAGTTTGGCCTTAGTTCAACCAAAATACCTTTCAAAGCTTTATTTAGCAAAATTAATCCAAATTTATTCAAATTTATCTATATGTAACTTGATTTCACCAATTTTAAGCAAATATATAATGTGTAGTGTAATATTTTGTAGTCACAAGTGTAGTCATAATGGTGGTTATGATTGTGACCATGAACTAGCAACTAGTGGCATTTATGATAATTTTGTAATCATAAATGTAGTCGTAAATGCCATGTCTTGGAATTGTGAAATAAGTGATTTAGTTTGTGGGCAAATCATCAATATTTGTAAATTGAATGCAAATTGAAATGGCCAAAACTTGTGAAACCATAAACATTGATGTTTTTAATTTTTTAAATCATAAAACATTCCCATTTTTTTAATGTAGTTTTGAAATAGGTTCAAAATCTAACTTTTGATTTCAAATTTTACATTACTGAAAGATTTAATATTTTGGTTAAAGTAATTGCATGTTAATCATAAATCACATGTTTTTCAACCTACTATCATTATATATCACACTAAGGTTTTGAAAACTTTGAGATTATTTTCTACATGTTATTATTTAAGAATGCATGATTCACATTCAAGTACATTTTTGTTTCATCTTTTCATTTAACAATTACATTTTAAAGTTTAGGGTTACCCTAAACCTTATTCAATATTACATTTTTTTTGAAAGATGAATATTAAATTATGATTAAAGATTTCAACTTATACATCATGATTACAAATTGTCTTAGATGTTTTTAATTTCAACATTTTGTTTCAAATGTAAAGAATAACATGTCTTGGTGTATTTCAAACCATTAAACCACACTTTACATCCACACATTTTTTTTATTGGATTTGATATTTATTGATTTTCATAATGTTCATAATCCCATCAAGTGGTAACAATAGATTTAACATGTTTGTAGCTTTTGGTTTGTATTGAAAATCAAATTTACAAATAAGTCAATATGAAATTTCATTATAATTATAATTTAAAAACTAATTTATCAATATGTTTGAATAACTGAGTTTTTGGTATTTCTAATTTAATAGTTATTTAAATCAAAATGAATAATAATATAATAACTTTACATTTATCATTTGTATTAAATAAATCACATATGAAAACATAAAAACATTAAATTTCAACTTTCTGTAATATTTTAATAGACATTTTAAAATCAAAATTACAAATATATTCAAATCAACATTGAAAATGATATATCCATCAAAAAAATTTATCAAAGTTGACAAATTTACATTATTTTTTATCAATGTCATGTTTATGAAATTGGTTAGATATAATAAATTTATTTTAAACATCAAATTCATTAATATTTAGTGGGAAGTGGCATTTGACAATCTTTTAAATATCATTTCCACACAAGACTTGGCAATTAGACATTTCATATTGTGTCTTTTAGCCACCCTTTCATTAAAATAGGCAAACATTTTTTTATCCTTCTAATTATTTTCTCTTTTTGCATCAATTGAATATATTGCTCATTTCAACTTTGATCGCATGTAGAATTAATGAAAATTTGACCCATCATTTCAAAGTTTTTTGAGCTTTTAAACCATTATGCTTGTTGTTAGGCCAAGTTTTTGAAAGGTCCCAAGATAGAATGTCAATTTAACAAACATTTTCAAATTTCGACATCTTTAATTAGTCAAAAATCAAATTAGTGCAATGTTTTGGTTTGAGAATGACTTGAAATTTGTCAACAAAAAAAAGACACCTAAACAACACTATGGATGTTGAAAAATAGAGAAGAAAAAAAAGATAGGAATGTTGACAAGGAACAACAAAATGACAACAAGAAATAATAAGGGTGTTGAAAATCACATTGGAAACACCAAGGGGGTTAAGTTGAACATGAAAATTTTCTTTTTTTAAAGTAATAGAAGGCATCAAAACATTGAAGATTGAAGGCATTGGATATAATGTTGAAGGACATTGAGAAATACATAGGGGATGTTGTGGGCTTTAGGGTTGAAAATATTTTATATTTATATGTTTAATAAACCAAGGATCATTGGGAAGCATAGGAAGGTTATCGAGGGACACTTGAAAGGCACCCAAAAATTGATTTTTAAGGTAATGAAAAATATCAAAAAAGACATCATGGGTGTTAAAAATGTTAATTTTTTAGTAGGTGAAAATGAAATATCGTATTTTTAAATTAATGAAAATGAAAATAATTTCATGGGTAATTTATATGATTATGGATTACCAATTTTTGTTAACCAAATATGTCTTAAATTATTTACTTAAATAGATTGGAATCTATTAATATTTTTATTTTATGTCAATTGATTGTCATTGGTATTACAAAGCAACACAAAAATCAATTTATTAATTAATTAATTAGTCATTAAAATTAAATACGAGTTAATAAAATATAATTAGTTATTAATTAATTGATATTACGTGATAATAAATATTTAATACTTGATCATTCATATTAATTAACGATGGATTATTATTGTTATTAATTAATTATTTAATTGATAATAACTAGTAATTAATATTTGATGTTATTATTACATAGTATTATTAATAGGTAAATATGTAATAAGTAGGTTATCGGTAGGTAATACATAAGTAGTAAGTAAATAGGTTGTAGGTAGTTAGGAAGTTAAGGAATTAGTTAGTTAATTTTTGAGTTAGTTGATTAATTAGTGAATTATTTACTTATGTGGTTAACACAATCGAAAAGGAAATAAAATTGTATGGGATAAAAATCCTAGTCACAACCTAGTTGTAAATAGTTTGCAACTAGGTTGTGACTAGATTTTTTATCTCATATTGTTTGGTTTCCCTTTCAAATGTGTCAATTATGTAACTAGATGCACTATAAACATTAAAATATACAAGATTTGCCAAATGGGATGAACCAATTAAAGAAGCTCAACCTTAATTTGGTTAAATCCACAACAAAAAAATTTAAATTTTTAAAAAAGTTTTAAAACTACCTACCTATCTACTTCAATCTACTTACCTACCTGGCCTACTTACTCACCTACCCACCCACCTTATTTACCAACCTACCCCAAGTTTCCTTACATGGACCTATTTTTATTTTAAATGTTTCAAAAACCATAAATGTTGCCACGAGGCACAAAATTATTTGTTCATGTGTATGAATCAAAGACTTTAAAAAATAAATGAATGAGATAAAAAATTGCTAATAAATTTGATTTATTTAATATTTATTGAATATGTTACATGGTAGCATGACATTGGTCATTAAAAATTGGTCAACATATGAAAAATACAATCAACTCAAATATATTTTGTGCATTGTTTGTTTAATGACATCATCATGACATCAACATTTGCAAACTTGTTGCATACAACTTGTTCAACGCAATTACAAGTCATTTTAGTTGCAAATGTCATTTGCGATTGAAAATTAGTTGCACATGTCATTCGCAACTAAAAATTAGTCATAAACTAATATCGAAAATATGTAGTTTCTTCTAGTGTTTTCTTCCTTCCTTCATTCTTGATAAATTGTAGTTGTGTTTGCAATAACATGCACAATTTGGATAATTCTATAGATGAAAAAATTCAAACAATGTCAAAAACAACAAATGATTGATAAAAGGTAGGGAGGGGATAAAAGGTAGCCATATGAAGAAGATGAATGCCTTTTCAAATATTTGCAAACAAATGAAAAGGAATCTTTATTGTTTTTGGGCACCTTGCATAGACTTAGCCCCTATTCTTAACCCAAAACTAAGCATTCCAACATCCAATTCAACTTTTTACTTTTAAAATGTTGAGAATTTTGGGCAACAAAACTTTTCTATGTATATTGGTTTGGAACATAATAAACCAGGAACTCCCTCCAAAAATACACGCACATGCATCAAACATAAAACAATAATATAAACATTTCCCCATTCGAACACCCCCCATCCCTTCCCTCCTCCGCCCACCCAAAACCCATGCCCCTCAAAACAAAACAAAAGGTTGCCCAACCAAAACCCCTCCCAAGGAAAAAAGACAATTACCAAGTTCCAAAATGTTTTTAAAAAATGTTTTAGAACACGAGAGAATGGACATGGGTTGGGAAGAGTCCTAAATTAGGTTAGTTTTTTTTTACTCCAAAAATTGAAAGCCAAATTAAACCTTTTGATTGAATGGTTTGTAAAAGAAAATACTCTTTGGCAATTTTGGGGGTAGGGGTGGGGGAGTATTCATTGAAGGATTTTTTTTTTCCTTCACCATATTATTACTTTATTTGTTAATATAAACATATTTCAGCCACTTTATATTAAATCATAATTTGTTTGCATCAAATTTCAATATCCTATATTCATTAATTTTTTTAGTTTTAGTAATTTTGAAATTGGAAAGGAAATCAAGATTTTTCTTTTAAAGGTGGATCACTTGCATAATGAACTAGAACATGTAAAAGAAGTTGTTTTAGTGCCTTTCAACAATTTGCTTCACTACATGTAAGGTCATCAAAATTTGTGGCGAATGGATTTTCCATTGTAACCTATGCATATGAGATTTTGGAATTAGAAAACAAAAATTACTAATAAATGTCATAATTTGAAATACAAATATTAAGCAATGCAAATTGAATCCTTAGATAGTTCTTGATATGTAAATAAAACAATAAAAACAAAACAAGAAACCTAAATTGACGATAATTCTTATGATCTTGCAATATAACATGTTTAACATTTCACATGATCCCAATAAAATATAAATTGATTACTCCTAACCCAATGTATATGATGGGCTTAGTAGATTTCTTATGATGCTTTTAACTTTGCACATCATGTGTTGATGTTATTGATGATTTCTTGACACCCAATACCATTGTCTCATAAACCTTGTGAAATAGTTCACAAAGATATATGAACTTGATAGTCAATTATTTATTAAGTTAAACAATAAATCATATTTAAGTTATGACTAAGAGATGAAAATAAAAAATCTAAAGGCACATGAATCTTGAAATAAAATAATCATCCTAGGAGAAGGTTAAACAAACTTGCTTTATAAGGGAATAATTAGTGTCCAAAGAAGGCTTCCATTCATAATATGAAGATGCATGATTTAGTGGACAAATGGCAAATAATACAAGAGTTAAGGAATAAAATGCTCATATTCTACTAATTGAATGTACTCACAAGTAATAACAAAAATTTGTTTGGTACATATGTGTAAAGGGGTGAAATTGCAGCCTTCGATCATTACCATCCTCTAGTAGGTAAGATCGAGGGAACAAGGTCAACATATTAAAAAAACAATTACCCATCATTTGCTTACTTCATTACAACTATTCAAATAATAAGGAAAAAAATCACACAAAGAACAAAAGAAGAAGGTAAGAAGGTTTGTTGTCTAAGAACATTTTACCATCTTATCTAAAGGATATTCTAGTGGTGCCAAAGGAAGAAGTGTAGAAGGGCAACATGGGAAATGAGAATGAACATGGAGTGACTACTTTTCAAGGCTCTGTAATACCTTCAATGCCTTTAGATGTTGCCCTAGTGGGTTTAAAAGCCTTTCACAACTACTGTCCCACCTTAATAATGTTTGTAAAGCCTTTTGTCACAACCTTACTTTGAGAGAGTGTGAGAATGAAACTCACACTCCCGAAATTGAGACTTGGGAATCCTCCGGGACTTCCGAAATTTCAAAATTCGATTGCAAGGGTCAAAACACCTTGCATTTGGGTGTTTTTTATATCATTGGAAAGTTGTCGAAGTGTAAATGTTGAAAATGGCCTTGCATGGGCATTTGAAGCACAAGTTATGGCAAAAAGAAGGGTCGAGAATCAAATTGGCAGTTTAACTCCCGACCACTAAAAGTCGAGAATCGACCAGACTTTAGTGCGTGTAGGTGGAGTGCGATACACTGTTGGAAAGCTCTCAAAGAAAACTATAGGTTTGCTTCAGACCTCATCCTAATCAGAGGTCTAAACAAAGAGTTATGGCTTCGCAAAGTTTTAGGAGTCCAAACTGGGAGACTTTTGGGACTCCTCCTTGGGAGTCTCGGGACAAAAAACCATTCGGATGTGGGTGTCGTGGAGAGGCACCAAATATACTATATGGGGGAAAGTGGTGGCTTCCCCCAAGTCCGGGCCGTGGTGAGTCTTGTGAATCCAGGGTTGCCCGTGGCTTGTCCTAGCACCAAAGGTGCTCCAGAAAGTGAACTAACCAACTTGTTGGTTGGTTTGATGCAGGTTTGAGTAAGTAAGTAAAACTTGTCACTTTTCCTAGTCTCATCTCGGAGCACTTGTCATTTTTCCTAGTCTCATTTTGGAGCTTCAGCACGCCCCTCTACCCCTTTTAGTGCTGAGAGCTAGGAACGTGCCCCGAGTTCTTCACAATTTCGCTGTTAAAAAACTTAGACCCATCTTGGGTCTAACTAGGAACTTGGGAGCGCATCACCTTTGGTAACCTTGCCTACCATTTGTAGTAACCTTGGAATGCCTTCCCAACATTACGTACCATCTATAGTAAGCTAAACCCATTCATGGCTATTGCCTACTGTTTGTAACAGTCCCACTTGGTATGTATACTTTGATTTTCAAGTGTTCCCCCTTTTCCTATTGCTATATATTAACAACTAGCTTCTTATGGCAACCAATAACACATTACTCCAAATGTCACCACATAGTATATAATTTTGTTTTCTTTTTAAAAAAAAACATAGAACTACTATGAAAAAAAAGCAACAACACATTGTATAATAAAAAAACTATAGTACCTACCACATATCTTAATGCACACAAAACACATAAAAGTTTTTCAACCATTTTCCATTAAAATCACACACAAATACAAATACATATCCCACTATTATATCTTCTTTAGTGTTACACACACATTTCCAAGAGAGTCCTCTATTCTCACAACTAATTACAAAGTATGAAATGCCATATAATTCCTTCAAATCTTCTTTTAATCCTTCTTTTCCACAAAGTCACACAAGGCTCACATTGACACCATGAAAATAAGGCCCTTATCCTAATCCTTTCTTAAAAATCTCTTCAATGATTGGGTAGATTACTCCCAATCGTTCATTAACATGAGCTTTTTAATCATACTAGCATCACCCCTTTGGTAAGGGACAGTAAGTCTATCGTTATTAATTATTAGGATGCCTATTGTACTAACTAGTCTAGAGATTTCTACCCTTTAATAATATGTTATATATTTTTACTTAAAAAAAATTATGAATTAATTTTAATTAATGAAAAAATCATTTAAATTCAATAAACTTTGTTTTATGGTTTAAAAAATTATGAAACCACCATCATGCACATTGCTCTAGTTCACCAAAAGATTTCAAATGGTACAAAAAAAAACATAACTAGCGGCCCATGGTTTGGAAGGGTTAAGGTGTGATCACAAAACAAACACATATATTAATACATGGATATTGATGGGTATCAAAATTAATGATACGCAACACAATGCCCACCTTTTAGTTTCTTTAACAAGTGACAAAAATTCAGACAAAGGAATCTTTTGGGAAAAAATGGGGCAAAGTTGCCATATTTTGAATTTGTTTTCGAAATTGCCATAATTAGAGCAAGTTGCAAAAAATATGACAAGGTTCCAAATTTTAAACTTTCCTTTCTACCTTGGAGACAAAATTGGCTAAGCCCTCCTTTTTGTGAAAAATTACCATTTCAAAATCTTGAAAAAAAAAAACCTTAATTATTTTGGGTGATGTTTTTTGTACTAGCAAATTCATACCAAATTTCGACTTGAAAAATATGATTTCGATTTATGTAAAGGATTTTTCATGGAAAAAAAACCCAAATTTATCGTATTTCTAAAAAAAGAAGTTCCAAATTGCCATATTTTAAAGGTAAGTTCCATTAAGGTATTCAAAAATATAAAAAGATTCTGTTTTTAAAAAACTTTCATACCTAATATGTAGCCATATTTGGCTAAATTATTTTCTGGACGATTGCCACTTTGATGACTAGATCACAAAATCCTTAAAAGAAAACACTGATTCCGGATCATCAAATTTGTGCAAATTTTGACTATATATTTGAAGAAAGAAATATTTGGAGCCGTTCGATTCAGAATATACCCAGGCAAACGATCACAGCCCAAGACAAGGTTTATGGTCGATCTGGGCCATGGATGGAAGAGAATCAGTTCGCGAGAATGGATGTGAGCCGTTAGATGTGGGGAAAAAGATGAAAAACTCAACGTGCAGTGAAACAGCCTGACCGGGTAAAGAGGGGTGCAAATCTGCTGATCGGGGCCATACGTACAGAAAGAGATGGCCCGTGAGTAAAAGACAAAACAACTGACGGCATGGATTGAAAATTAGGGCTTGAAGCCCATGACCGGGCGCGCGAGGGGCTGTCAAGGATTGTGCAGTAAAGACGAGTACGTATCTCGCTGATCAGGGCCGTAAATTGAGAAAGAAAAGGAGTTTTAGTTAAAGATAGAGTCTTAGGGTTTGGAGTTAGGGTTTGGTGCGCATGGTGCGCCGACCGAGCGGCTCTTTGTAAAAACTCGAAGCTTTTGTAAACTAGCTCTTTTGTCGTCTCGCCCGTTGCGACGAAGCATTCCGTTGGCGGCGAGTTTGTTTTCCGAGTAGGCAAGCATGGCACCTCCGAAGACGGCGAAGCCCCAGGTAGTGAAAGCAACGAAGGCCGCCAAGTCCCTGAAGACGGCGGCGGTGCGGAAGCAGAAATGGAGGAAGGAGCGGACCTCCGTGACGTTTCACAGGCCGAAGACCTTGAAGAGAGCGCGCACGCCCAAGTACCCGCGCCTCAGTGCACCTCCCAGGAACAAGCTGGACCATTACGAGGTGCTCAAGTACCCGCTTACCACGGAGTCGGCCATGAAGAAGATCGAGGACAACAACACTTTGGTATTCATCGTCGATGTTCGGGCTGATAAGAAGAAGATCAAGGACGCCGTCAAGAAGATGTACGACATTCAGACAAAGAAGGTCAATACCTTGATCAGGTATGTGTGCTCTACTTTCTTGTGGAGGAGGTTCTTGACCTATTCCTGGTCTTTGTTCTTCCTTGCTGTCCCTTTCTGTGTGTTTTTTCTATCCTGTTGTGTCTTTCCGTTTTTTGTTATCTCTTTGTGTTGTCGTTTGTTGCTAGGCAGTAGCATGGTTTAGTCTTCTCGTTTCTTCCGGATTTGCAAAAGAAAATCGGTACGCAGGTTAGTGATTTCACTGGCCTGTGCCCGCTGCAGGGAGCTGATGAAGTCAGTAGGTAAGTTGTCTTAGAGAAGTCACTATTATACATGCTACCGTGGATTATTCCTGAAGAGTTGTGAGACTGGTACTGTTCATTATGCCGCTTTAGTGTGTGTTTTAGTGTGTGTGTGTGTGTGTGTGTGTTTTTGGGATCCTTTTCGTGTTTTTCTTTTCGGTTCTTTGTTCTCTATTTTTTTCTTTCCTTCCTTGGAATTCTCTGTGGCTCGTTGAAGATTTGTTAACTTTGCATTTCCTTATCTTAATCGTGAGGACGGAGATTTCTTGATTCTTGTGAGACATTTTTTTCCCCAGAAAGATATGGAGGGTTAGGTCCTGAACTGATGTGCTTTTCCATGGTTATATGGTGTTTAATCAAAAGCTGGGTTTCATTTTTTGTAATGAAGTGTGTCTTGAAGGAAGTTTAGGATTGTCCTTGCTATGTGTAATCTGTATCCTCATTCCCCTTGTGATCTGCACAGTTTTTTCCATCCTCATACATTCTCAGTGGAAAATCCTTGCCATAGCATGACACAGTGCAGCATGAACTTCACACTATTTTTTTGGTCACCTTGCTGTTATTTGGATTTATGCAATCTGTAGCCCACTTTTGTGTTTTTCCCTTTCTAGTTCCTCTTTTATCCACCCTGCCAGCAGCCATCACCTCCTCCTTTTGTATGTACCTAATTTGGCACAAGGTTTTCAATTACTGACAGCCTTAAGAAAATAAAATTTTCTCATTGTTTTTGTGTCTTGTGGGATGGTTGATTGGGGTTTTTATTTCAGGCCTGATGGACTGAAGAAGGCATACGTGAGATTGACAGCAGACTATGATGCCCTAGATGTTGCTAACAAGATTGGCATAATCTAAGCTGTTCAATGTACTGTCAAGTTTTTTTCAATACTTGGAAGGATGGACCCTTTTTTTTGTTGAATTTTGTGCACAGCAAGCTGAATTTTTTTGTTGCCTATAATTGGATCATTAAAATGAAATGGATTTTTGTGTGCTCTTTTGAGACCTAAGTTACAGGATGGTCAAGGTTTTCTGCTTCAAGTACCTCCATACCATTGCAATCATACTGCACTATAGTCCAACATCACACATTACTGTTTATTGGGATCTGTGACTTTTCTTTTTGGGGGACGAGAAATTTTTCTATGGTGGAGCAGTCCGATCAGGGACTTAACTCATGTCCACAGGTTATGACATTGTCTCACAGCTGGATTTCAAACTTCCTCCTAAGACTACACCTCGTGAGGTGAACAGATAGGCAAGACTCAGGTGTGTTACAGGCTTCACACTGTGCTAGGCACCATTTTGTATCTGATGACTCAAGAAATTTCTTGAATACTTTTTTTCTTGAGCTTAATAATCTAGGTGGGTGGATTGGGTCATTTCCATGTGGAATCTCTTGATGGGTTTTTCATGAATTATACTTTGTGTGCGGTAGTGAAAAATCCTCTGATAGCAGTGTGCACTGAAAAGAGAGAAAGCATAAGGATGTCCAGTCTGACTTTTGGCTGTGAGATCCAAGACAGGGAAGCTTCTACAGGGTCATGCTGTGGGGTATACAAAATTCGAAGCATGGTATTACGATTTGCCTTCAAAGGTGTACTGACAGTTTCAATTCTCCTTGCCACTCATAAACTTAATTATTTTTTCTAGGGACCACCTGTTCATCTGCAATGCCCAACCATTCCCAGCATAATACCTTAAAAGTGCTTGCAATTTTTGAAATATGTTGAGATGGAACTATTTAACAATAGGCAGTCATCATATTTTTTTGCAGACTGCAGTTAACCTATTTGATGGCAGATCTATATCTTCTCTGCTAGGCCATGCCTGCTTTGACTCAGAGCACTCTGTATTTTAAACATTTTTGTAACTGGTGTGCTGAGGTGTCTGCCTATTGAATGAATTGTTAATTGCCTAAAGACTTCATGCTCTTTGATGCTGCATTTGGTTGTGAAAGAAGTATACTGTAACAAGATAGTATGGCACTTTGGTTAGTTGCTTCAACCTTGCCTCTGGCGCTGGCTTATTCACAAACAGATTTTCAATATTCTCCACCAATTTCTGTCTCATATGTTTTCAATTGAATCATAATTAAATTTAATTGCTGAATAGAATAGAATTGAAATTCAATGGAATTTGAATGTAATTCAATATATTTCAATTCAATTCAATGTATTTGAATTGGAGTTAGGACTTTGAATTCAATTCAATTAAACCTGAATCGAATTCAATTGAATAAAAAATCTATTCAATGCAAATTGCAAGTAATGGCATTTATTCTATGTTTTCATTTGAATGAAACTCAATTTTCATAGACTAAGTTCATTGTTTTCATCAATTGATGATTGGAGTGCACAGCAAAGTGGAGCCCAAATTTGGATACATCTTTGGTTTGGTTTACAGTGACAGATAAGCAAAGATTCACATAGGCCTGATGTCTGAGGAGGTTTCCATGTCTGAATGGTTGCATATGAATCTTTGGTATGGTGGGTCTGTGTCCATGTTTCAGATCCTTGCAACTACTGTTTTCACACATGTTTTGATGACATTTCTGTAGCTAGCTAAACATAAGAACTTCTCAGAGCAAGGCACCTTTCATGGGGGCAGTTGCTTTATTATCTTTGTGGTAGGGTACAACACACACTAAAGAGCTGCTCTGCAACAGCTAGCTGATCATGACAACTTTTTATGCATGACACGCATGGGGTGACAAGTCTTGGACATGAATTGTAGTTGAACATCTGTTTTGCCATCAATAAGCAATCGTAGTTTAACTTCACTTATTAAGGTGGCAGGGAAATTAAAGACTCTTCAGTTTTAGTTGACCAATTATTTGTAAAATGATCAATCTTTTAACACTTTGGTATCATGCCTGAGTCTCTCTTTCATTCAGAAAAAACCCCCATTGAAGATTTTAGTGTAGTTGGAGGCTGCATTACTGTGTGTAATCTTTCCTCCATGAAGGGTGGGCATTTTGGAAAACATAATGGCCACCTGCATCCTACACACTGCATCCTACACAGGAAGGATGCATGTAGGATGCAAGCAGGATGCAGGCATTCCGTTTCTTGAAATGCCTGTTTTCAATAATTTTCCGCGATATCCAGTGGATATCAAGAGGGAAAAATAATAATTCAAAAAGGTCTTTGCACTCAGTAAAGCCTTCAACAGCAAGCCTTGCCAGATTCAGGCCTACACTTGGCTCTCCATTGCATGGGGCCTTATTCCAGTAAAGCCCATGGTAAATCCCACCACCAAGGCGTTTACCGCACACATATTGGAGATTGCTCAGAGGTACAGATGCCACAATTCATCTGTCTTCTTCAGCTAACACTAATGATGACCATAAATCTGACACTTGGACTCTGATGAGTTTTCATCTCCATATTGTCTAGAACAATTAGATTTAGGAGCTACCTTCAGTCTGTGCCCGGTGGGTTGTTGTTCTTCCTGACTTCAAATGCATAATTTGCACCCAAAGAGCGTTCTTGCTCTTCATGGTGACATGAATATCAATTTTCTATCAAGAAACATTGTTTCCACAAACAGGTTTTTAGATTTGTGACCCTGCTTGAATTTTGGTTGAGTGAGGTCAGTATGTTGTTATTCAGTACTTGGTATAGTGATCTAAATGCACTTGGATGTTTAGAATTTTGCTCCCCTGAGGACAACTGGTTGAGGCTTCTGCAGTCTCTTTATGACACTTGGTGACCATTGGATTCCAACAAATCAACTTCCTGAAGAATATATAGGTTCTTAGGAGAAATTTTCTAGTGAATTGGGCAGTAGCATTACAGTGTGGAATTTTTCATCTGCAAAAGGGGCTGTTTTGAAAGGTGAAATGCTCACTCACTCCCATTTTGAAAAGTGAAATGACTGAATGTGCATGAGTGGTCATTTTGTTGTAAGAAACACACACTCTCTTTTTCTTCATTTTTTCCCATGATACCCAATGAATACTTTTCATTTTCCTGTGATACTAGTTGGGTTGTGTCTGAAAAAATGGAAAAAAGTTCTCATATGTCGTTACACCGGGTAACATCCTCAGTGGAAGTAGGGTATTCCTGAATCAAGTGCCCCTCAGCTCTGCATCAGACAGGTGCTTATTTAGGGGACACTCAGATCCTCCAGCTTTGCCCAGCACTAACTTTCATGTTGCCTAATCTTTACTTGTGATTTTTCCCACCAATTTTAACTTCTGTTAAAATGTGGGATTTGTTGTTGTCTATAAGTGAGAGTTCTTTATTTTTGGTGAATTGACAATTCCAATGGATTATCTTCACCATAAATGATTCCATGTTCACTGCTTGGTTGTTACAGAGTTCAAACCTACAAATACAAATTCAATCTTGCATATACAAGTACATAAAGAACTCGTTAAATTTTTTTGGCATGTGTTGAAGACACATTACTCTCATTAAAATTACTCCTTCTCAAACAAAATCAAAGCCTTTAGAATTCTACTAGATCTTTATGCCAGGTAAGGACCTCAAATGGGATGGGGTTCTGGGCTTGACTCTCAATTCATGCTGGGCCCTCACTCCCAGCTCCTTTGAGGTCCTTACCTCAACCCAAAAAAAAATGCTTGAGCAGAAAAATTAGCATGAGCAGAATTTAGCTTCTTGAGGTCTCTATGGTTGAACACAGGTTTGTGAGGCCATATGCACAATACACATTATAGAGTTTATGAGAAAAAATGTGCCAATATCTACCTAATCTCAACCACATTGAAGAGATTTTTTGGGTTATATATTTTTCTTGCTTTCTTCAGTTGTTGAAGGCAAATACTGTGATCCACCACCTAGTTGGACAATCCCACCAGTCTTGACCAGTTCTTGATCCCTCAACAAAAGTACAAATCTGTTGATAATATCTGACCTAATCTCCTAGTGGATGGATGGGCATTAGAGAATCCCTGTTAAGTTGGTAGGCATCAATTATCAAGTGTGTTGCCAATTCAAGGCATCTTTGCCTGAAACCAGGGACGCGCATTTGGCATTGAATTGAGCCACACACCATGCATGAGTCGTGACCTGCCAAATCTCTTCCAACCACTCCTCTTGCTTCACCTAGGTAGTGACTTGCCAAATTAACATGCCAGATTGACCAAAACCTATTACCCATTATAACCAATTATCAAACAGACCAGGACTTGATCTAGAAGAATGATTGGTGAGCTGAGTACAGGGTAAAGCCCAAGAGCATAACGACTTAAAGACCCGCTAAAATTATTATTATTATTATTATTTATTTTTCCCTGTGATACCCGCCAGGTACCCATCAGGTATCACAGGAGAAAATGAGGTCGGGCATTTCCAAAAACATAGATGGGATATTTGATCTGAATCAAGCACTCAATGGGATAGCCAAGTGAAATCAACCAAACTGGGAGTGAATACCAAATTGATAGAAAAGCTAGAAATAGGCAACCGACTTGAGGTAATCTACCTTGAGCCAATTTCGAAGCAAGTTAATATCCACCCATCAAACCTTGAGTGTACAAGCTTATAGAATCAGTAATTCTGTAGAATGGGCAGCTCCAGTGTGTTTGTATGAAAAGAATTAGTTTTTTGAAATGCCTTGCAAACAGTGGAGGAAAAAAAAATGCAAGATAAGGTGCTCTCTACAAAATTACAAAGATGTAATGATATGTCCCCATTTTAGTACAATTGGCACATGTCATTATGTCTTTGTAATTTTAGTAGAGAACCCGTCTCAAGAATTTGTAGTTTGACATTGATTCTGAATACTTTATAGGTATATAGTCTAACATAATCTGGTTTGTAATCTTTGTTGCTAGTGACATGTCTACTAGCACCTGCTTTAACCGCACATGAGAATCTCTCTATGCACACTCCTAACATCACTAGAACCTTAATCCTTAAAACATGCCACCAAACATGATAAGAGTATAATTATTAAATTGAGCAAACCCGTTCTCTCCGAGTTGATGAAAAACCATGTATATAAAAAAAGCATAGATGGAACCCATCACGAGAAGTACAAGGCAAATAAAAGCACGAGAACACATGTCATGAAAGAACATAACAATTAGGGCACCACTAATACACTAATAAAATAGAAGGCAGTAAACTAAAACTATGAGTTGTTGGAGGAGAAACTGGGCATGGTCATAAATGAACATAAAACACTTGTAGAATAAGACACACTTGTTACTGCCTTTCAATAATTCCACTATTACCAACTCATGCTAAGTAATGGGCTGATTTGCCATGTGAGAGCCTTAACAAGCAATTTCTCTTCCATTTCACTGGTGCGAGGTTTGGGAGTAATTTGCCTTTGCCTTTACAATGCTTCTACCAGGCTAAAAAGAAAAAGAAATTGAAGTGCTAAAATTATAGATTTTCAATAGCTAAAATTCAATCAAAACTTAAGAAAATTTTCAGATTTGTATAGATGGTTCAAATAAGTAGCCAAAAATATAGAAGGACATTTTTAAGAAATTACTTTTCATATTTAGCTAGCCAAAATTGGCTAAATCTTCATATGGATGATCACTAATTTGACTACATCACAAAATTGACCCAAAAAAAAACATTATTGTCCTCATATTTCTTAACATTTTAGTCTTGCTTTTTGTTCTTTGAATTTTCTAAGCAAACTTTTCATGTATTTTTCAGGTTTCCAAATAAGACCCTACCTGTCTTTTTGTTGAAATACTTTTGAAGGTCTTATTAACATGCACATGGCAGTCAAATTCAGCAACATATCACAACATGGCCAAATCATGCAATCCTAGAACCCACTTTAGCTGGTCAGCTCCTTGACAGAGGTACAACAATTGTGCAACACATGCTGAAGACCCAGTCCAAAGGAAGAAATGAAGAAATTAGGGAGGGGAAAGAAACCAAGTCACCTTTATCTCCATTTCACTAGAGTTCAATCTGTACTCACATCACCAAGAAAAAACTTGTAAGTAAATGATTCCATTCCAGGCTTGTAACTAGTCATGAGCAGGGTTTTAAAAAATTATTTAAATTTAAATTTTAAAAATATATAATTTTTAATTTTTATAAACTTCAATTTTTAATCATTTTCATTTTAAAAATATTTTTAAATTAAAAAATAACTTTGTGATGCAGATACACTGGCAATCATAATTACCCACAAGAGAAATTAACCAAATTTGGCTACTTGTAAGAGAGGAAAGTAGAAAAGTTTAAGAATCCTGCTATATTTTGGTGACCTGCTGGAACCTATTATTGTGTAAATATGGCAATTCCACGAATTTTAGCTTCCAAATCTGGCAACTTTGGTGCATTTTTTTCCACAAAAATCCTTTATATGAATTACACTGGATTTGTTTGGTCACCAAGTGGTCAAATAAACACTGATCATCAGGCTTCGACATGGTCAAACTCCTCTAATTGCCATAGTACATGCACTAATTTAGGCATTAATTTTTATTTTTCTTTTATTTGGTATTGCCAATTTTTGAAAAAAAAATACATGACAAACTATGCCAAATTTTTTGAAAGGAAGCTCTCAAGAACACTAGCTTCATTAGTTAGTATGATGCCAAAATTGTAAAATATTTTTATTTTTACTGCTGAACATAAATGACAAATAAAAATAAAAATTATTATGCACCTTGCTGCCAAACCAGCCAAAGTTATTAGGTGCTAGCAATTGGGGAACATGAAATTTTCTAAAGTTTATAAAATATTTTAACAACCCAAATTCATACTGAAAATGAAAAAGTTAATAGAAGTATCCATGGTACTTTTATTCACTTTCAAAAGCCTTAAATTTCAACACGGTTGTGAAGACCATTATTATAAATCTTGGGTTTCAATAAGTTTCAATCTTGTTTTTTTTGGGTTTTATAGTTGCCAAATTCCTCTGTATATATGTATAGAAATATTGCCAGATTTCTCTATTGGTTTCTAGCATGTAACAAAAAAATGTGAAAGAATCTTAAACTTTTTAACTTTCATATTCTGTTTATAGCCAAATTTGGCTAAATTGTATTATGGATAATCGCCAGTTCAACTACATCACAAATATGAAAAAAAAAAAGAAAAAAAAAAGCCCCTGCAAAGTTAGAACACCTTTAGAAAGGATTGTTGCATTTAATTAATTAATTAATTGTTGCATACACTGAAGATACATACAGCTATTCATATTGTAAATAATTATGGGTCATTGAAGAGTAACACCTAAACCCTAAATGGGGTGAGGCCATTGATGTCATAAAAATGTGGCCATAAAAATTGACCACTGTGGCTGTAAAAATGGACTCTATGTGTAATGGCAAAATAGTTACACCCTCAAGATGAGAATTTGGATGACTCTTGTGAGCCTTCTTCACAAGCTTTAATGGAAGCCCATTTTGGGAACTAGGATGATTGATTGGCCTACATGTCATTAATGCAATGCAATGAATGATGCAACCCTAAACCCACCATTGATTCAGGTCTTATTTATTGGGGGTGGGAACAACAATGCCTATTCCATAATATATTACTTATGTCCACCAAATGGATGATAAAATGATGATTACCCATTTCTAGCTTAATAGGTTCTAGTGGTTTGCCAACATGTAATAGGATTCCTAGATTTTTTATTTTTTATTTGTTTTGTAGCCAAATTTGGCTAAATGTTCTCGTGGTTGATTGCCACTTTTTGGAGCAACATGAGAAAATTGAAAAAGAAAACACTGACTCAGACATCACAACAATGCCCATATTCCATAACAAATTAATACCCACCAAATGGATGACATTTATTTAAAAAGATGATCATCCAAAGATACTAAGAAAATTCTGAGTAACAACTCTTTTGGTTGCAAATCAGCCTTTTCTTTCTTGGCAAAATTTTGCCAAAAATAAGTAAATAATAATAACTTTAAAAATGAATTGTATTTTGAAGTCTCAATTGCCAGAAATTACCCCCCCAAAAAAGCCATATAAATCACCAGATTTCTCCAGTAGCCTGAAACATAGAAGGACGATTAAAGATTTTTTGCTTCATATTTGATTTATACTCAAATTTGGCTAAATCTATGTAGGGGATGGTCCGCACTTTTTTTGCATGTTCCTATGGATGATAGCCACTTTGTCTACATCAATTAAATTTTTTTTTTTAAAAACACTAACTTGGAAGGCATATTGGCAAACGTGAAATTCCCAGCCTGGTTAATGGGGGCCTTACATTTATAGAAGGTCAAGAGTAAATTATCTCATTTATTGACCATTTAAAGAGGCCATAAATAACAAGTTAGTAGAGAGTGGAAAAAAAGAAGGCCAAGGAGATCAATTAAGTCAAACTAAGTAGGTACTTCTGACCAAAGGGACCTCCACTCTCCCCCCCCCCCCTACTTTTGCCATAATAGCCAATAATTGTTTCTGAGTTGTGCCTGAAATCATAATATGGAAGTGCCTTGGAGGATGCTGTTATAGTTATTATTATGGAAGATGCAAAATTCCACCAAAGCATGCTTTAGTGGAATTTTCATATGCATGCATGCACACATGTATACATATATGCATGTATGTATGTATGTATGTATGTAGCTTATGTATCTTATTATGTATGTGTGTATGTAGTTTTGAAACCATAAAACCTTATACCCTAGACCCTTATCATGGCCATAATTTTGGGTGCTCATCTTTCATTATGATGATGTTCCTAGTGCCTATTTGTGTGTTAAAATGTTCCACAATCATTTTCCCACTTGTTTCTCAAATTGGTAGCACCATTTTTTTATAACCCTACACTTATGTAATTTGTGTGATTTCTTTGTCAATATTATTATTATTATTGTAAAGGCTGTATATATCAATTAGGGTGGATGATTGATGGCCTAGACCTCAACTTCCTTGAGAGATTGGACCTTCTTCACAAAGTTTGGCTTAGTTTCTCAATCATGTGGACTTTGGATGCATAGGCCAATCTCCGTGGTATGTATACCGTACAACCTTGGCAACTTCGACACATGTCTATTGAATAGCTAATTAATTAATTAGTTAATTGTGAAATTTCAAAAAAAAAGTTCATAAAGATTCAATATTTTCCTTTAAAAACATTATTCTTTGAAAAAGAAATTTGAAATTTTTTAACATTTCTGGAAATAATATTTTAAATATTGAAACTGCCAAATAATGATACACATACATAAAACTTGAATGCAATGTATGATTACATATTAAAGTTATGTAGAAAAAAAATCCCCAACAAACAAAAGTTGTTGGGAAAAAAAAAACCACTCGGTTAATCACAACCTGGAATTAAAGCTACATTTTTTTTTTTTGGGTATGACCATAGCACGGGATCACTACATCATTGACCATTAACCTTGTCAATTGATGACAATATTCATTACTTAAAGATTAGTTAAGGACAAGATCTCACACTTCCATGTTCCAAATTGTGCTTCCACACTATCATGGTGTTCAAAATCGAAACCTCCATTGGGATGTCTATTGGCACTATCACTATGTTCAATTGTGAATTCATGAAATGTCATGGATACTTGCTTTAGGCTTGACATAAAACCTGGTCTTATGTTGAGATAAAACTATGAAATCTCTTATGAATAAGGGTGCACAAGAGCATTTGTAACTTGGGATGTTGAATGTTACAAAATCAATGAATTATTCTTCCCATAATTTAATTTAAAACTTTGTAATCTAGACTAATTTACAAGAACTAGCTAATAGGTATATCAATCCAAAGAAAATATAAAGAGGTTGTTGCATTGTGCTTACCCAACTCAATAATGTAATGAAACCTTTTTTTTACAAAATGATGTCCACCATATATTTGGGTTATTTCCATAATCAAGTCAATGTATAACAAATATAAAGATTTGAATTTCAACAATGATAAACATATCAATACTAAGGGGCCAAACATGGTTTTTTTTCCTCCAAATTTCTTGTGTAGCAAGCACTACCAAGCAGCACAAGAAGGACCAAAATATGATTTATGGAAAAATTATAGAATACTTTCATATTCTATATAGTATAATATAGAAATGTTATAAAATAAAAATTTCCATAATATAGAAAAGGTGATTCATTTCTACCTTTAATAGGTAGGTATCACCTTTTCTATCTTCTATTAAAATCAAAGGTAAAATTTCCATCAAAGGTAGAATCACCTTGTGACAAATGAATGCATAACAATCTTAAACCTAACTTGAGTTGTAAAACCCTTGCCCTAGTTAATATCGAGGCGGTCACCATCTCTAATAATTTATATTGAACACATTGTTACTCTCTCCCTTTCAACTTGGAAACAAAACTTAACAAATAACTTTAAAATCGACAACCGAAAATGCACTCCTCGTATTCCATTTCTCCTCTGACTAAACACGTAAGCATGGATTATCCGATAGTTTAAAGTGGGCCTCATGCATTGGTGTCCCACCGCCTTTAGCCACTTGACAAAAGCTGTTCAAGGAAGGAGTACAAATAAACAAACCATTACTTAATTTATGTGAAGATAGGCCTCATTGAGTGTAGGTGAGTCATAAGGGTAGGGTTAAGGCCCTAGACCTTTATCAATGAGCATTAAGACGTGTTTCAAAAAAAAAAAATCATTTTTTTTTTAATGATACTGGGCAGGTACCCATTGGGTATCATGAGAAAATTTGAGAAAAAAAAGGGGTAGAGGAGGGCCTTCATTTTTCAAAAAAAAAATTAAAACACTCCCTAATAAGCATTGGTCCCACAAGGTTAGTAGCAACATGACCTTTATAGGTATCGGTATAGAATTCGGTGTGCACATGTAGCTGAAAACTGGCACACCACCACACATGCCACCTAAAGCGGCATACTGAACGAGTCCACCCGACAACTTCCTAACACGATAATTTAATTAATGTGGCATACACATTGTAATCTTCTAATGTTGTACCCTATCTCAAACCAACATCTAAGGCCATTTAACCTAGGTTTAGCTGCTGGGTTTAGTGTCCCCCCTTATGGACGGAAGGAAGCTCACTTCGTCACTCAAATTGATTGTTTTCATTCACATACAGACTTTGCTAAGTGGAACCACTCCACGATTTTAAATGTCAATTACAACTTGTCACATAAGAAAGAGTGATCCTTGATCAGAAGCTTGTTACCATGGTCATTTGATGGTCAAGGCATTACAACTCAATTGCCCATAGGGAAGCAAGCAAATTAGACTTCAAACTAAAAAACGAAAAATTTCCACAACTAAAAGGGCCATTGTGTAATAATAATATTACCATAGCACCTTGGTAGCTTCAACACTACTAATTGGCATTATTTTCAGAAATTTTGAAATTTGATTAAAAAGAATTTCTCAAAGAAAAAAAAGTAAATCGAGTGAAGGAAAATATTGAAATCTTCAGGAATTATTCTACTCGTCAAAATGAAATTTCAAAACTAATTAAATTAATCATTTAACAAACATGTGTTGAAATTTCCAAGGTACTATGGTAATCCAAATTAAGCATATAAACCCTCCAATTTAGGTACCCCTTTTTTCAAAAAAATTAGATTAAAAATTATGGAAAATTTTCTCACCAAAAAAACCCTAATTTTAGTCTAATTTATTTCAGTGTTTCTTTTGGGAGATTTTCAATGTAGCCTAAAATGGCAATCATCCATACGAAGATGTAAAAAAGAATGGTGATCCTTAGGAAGATTTAGCCAAATCTGGCTATAAACCACATATGAACTACAAATCTTTAACCAACCTTTAATCTGTATATTTATGGCTACACTCTGAAAACCATATCCAAAAATCTGGCGATTGTAAAAAATATATATCCCCCCCTCCCCTCTCACTTTAGGCAATTGAAACCCTCCAAAATCACTTCATTTTTTTGTTACCTGTTCATGACTCCGCCAGAATAAAAATAAGTCTGATTTAATTGGGCTTTTCTTGAACTAAGGAGATTTGCTTTTTCTGGGTGGGTTTGTTTCTCCAGCACTCGCTGCCCTGTGTCTTCGCTACCCATGGTCTTCTCGTTGCTGCCAGGGGGTGAAAAAGAAGCGTTACATCCCATCGGACCGATCCAATTGTTGCCGGAATGAGTTGAGGAAGAAGGCGTTGTGATGATGTTGTGGAAGCGAGGAATCTTGTGACGAAATTTTGTAATGAGGAGGAGGAGGAGGAGGAGGAAAGATGCCGAGAAAAGATGCACTAGGAGTGGAGACTAGGTGTGATGGAACTAACAACAAACTTGTTTTGCGACGGGGCAAGCCCTGGGGAATCGTTGGAACTTATTAAGCAAAAACATGCTTGAGCTTTGACAAGTGAGGGAGAGGAGCAGGACGACGACGACGACGACGATGATGTTGATGATGAGCGGTTCAACGGATCATGCTTGCAAGTTTTTCTTTTCGAGGCCTTGTTTCCGGTGGTGGTGGTTGTTAATCATGCGAGAAATTGGCGTTGTTCAACGTTGTTTGTAGTTCTGGCTTTTGGCTTCAGGAGGAAGAAGAAGAATATCTGTCTATCTATCTATCTATCTCTCTATCAGTTGTTGTTGTTGCAGCTGGAGAAAGAAAGATACGCTGGCTGAGTTTTTCCAGGTACTTACGGGAGAGCTCTTGACTTGAGAGTCTACTGAGAGTTTCATTGCTTGTGTTGTAGATGCGATAAGGAAAATGATTTATCTCCTGGAGCGCTGCTATTACCTCCATTCTTTATATTTTCTCCATGTTTGTATGTCCATTAAGATCGGCTTCATTTGCAAAATTTCCGCTCACAGACAGACAGACGCTCATGATCGCCGGCTCATCCTGACTTGAGAGTGTCAGTTGCACTGCTTTATTACTCTGGATGCGACGCACATAATATTTTCCGCTATTCCCTCCATATTTGCTCTCCGATAACAGCCTCTTAATTTGCAATTTCCGCTCAGAGATGAATGTTCATCATCAGCGGGGGCTCCGGTCTTTTCTCGCCAAAGATTCCTCCGTAGACACAAGTCGCTTGTAAAAGCTTTGCGGTGTGGTCATCGTTTGGAAACATTTGTTGCTCGATTTTCTACTCTTGTGCAGCAGACTGAGGCTTATCGATCGTTTGCAAGAAAGATTTGTTGCTTGATTCTCGATTCTTGTGCATTCGTCTGTGGCTTATGGATTGTTTGCAATTTCATCTCAGAGATGCTCATGATCGAGCCCGCTCCGGTCTTTACAAACCAGAGATTCCTCCGTAGACAAAAGTCGCTTGTGAAGCTTTGCGGCGCGGTCATCGTTTGCAAAGATTTGTTGCTCGATTCTCGATTCTTGTGCAGTTGTCTGGGACTCATCGATTGTTTGCAAGAAAGATTTGTTGCTCGATTTTCGATTCTTGTGTAGCAGTCTGCGGTTCATCGATTTCTTGCAATTTCCGCCCAGAGATGCTCATGATCGGCGGGGGCTCCAGTCTTTACTCACCAGAGATTCCTCCGTTGAGTTTGCAAAGCTTTGCGGCGTGGTCGTCGTTTGGAAACGCCTGTTGCTCGATTCTGGATTCTTGTGCAGCAGTCTGTGGCCTATCGATTGTTTGCGATTTCCGCTCAGAGGAGATGCTCGTGATCGCCGGGACTTCGGTCTTTATTCACCAGAGATTCCTCCGTCGACAAAAGTCGCTTGTAAAAAGCTTTGCGGCGTGATCATCGTTTGAAAAGAGTTTTTGCTCGATTTGCGATTCTTGGGCAGAGCAGTCTGGGGCTGATGGATTCTTTATCTTTCAGCCGCAGTCTTTCCTGTTCCTGGCAATTGTTGAGCTTCAGATTCGGACTCCTTCTGATGATTGCTGTTGCAAAAGGTTATGGTTGGAAGAGATTTCACCGAGCTTTCTTCATTTTCTTGTGCAAAATCTGTCAAGAATGAACCAGTTTCGTTCTTCGGCATGAACTCAACACCAATGATATGCAGTGAAGATCCTTGTCCGAGTCGTCATGCGGAGGGCTCAGACATCCAAGGATTGAAGTAGTTCCTCCACTGTGTGTTCCATGATTCTGAGGAAGTTCTCCGCAACTTTCTTTGTTCTGGTTGCTTGCACATTGTTCTGAATGCTGTAGCTGTCGTTTGGAAAGATTTGTTGCTCGATTTTCAGATTCTTGTGCAGCAGTCTGAGGCTTGTTCGTCCATCTTTCAATAGCATGCAAGGTACACGTAGCAATGTTTCGTGCTGCAAGCTCGAAAGACATATGATCCGCAGATGTCAAACTTAGTAGATTGCTAAAGGACTGGACAGTGATATGATGTGCTACCCATGACCGACTTGGCAGCACACTATTCACAAATCCCTCTAGATACTACTGGTTTGTGTAAATCGGTGATTGCACCGCAGTCATAGCAGTACCCTATACTTAGTACACCACTGGACAATAAGGCCTTATAGAGCAACAGGAGGTCTGAGTCCTGAGTCCTGACCTATTTTCTATGTTGTGGGTCTACAGAGAAATTACCTAGTCAACAAGAATCATCATACAGAAGGAGGCCACATTGCCATATTGCCTGTGGTGAACATCCATCAAAATGGGATCATGTCTGCAAAAGCAGGCTCCTGAGCCCAAGGCTTCTGCTGTTGTGCCATCATGGACATCTCCAACATATGAAGATGATAAAGTGCACTTATATGGGGATGTGTTGTGTCCGTATACACAAGGTGTAAGACTTGCTCTGCGGCATAAGGTGAAATTGAGCCATCCTCTTTTGACTTGAAATTTGTGGTGTGTCCATGCACAGTAGTGGTAGTATTAGTAGTACTTCATCTAGTGGTTTTACTGAGTTACACTCTACCAAGGGAGATATCTATCTACAAAGATGGTTTTTAATGTTTTGTCGATGTGTGTTGTTGTTGGCTTTCTAGGGTGTACCTGTGAAGGCCATTCTGGTGATTCCTGATGACTTGACATCTGGATCATTTGCAAACATCAGCCCAGATGGCAGGTTCCCTGTGTTTGATGATGGTACACAGAAGCTCAGTGGCTCAACTGATGCTATCCTAGAGTATATGGAGAAAACGTTTACAGGTTCACCACTAGTTCCCAGTGAGATGGTGAAGGAGGCAGAGGAGTGGGTTATGTACATTCGCAACACGTTTACACCCCTTGTCAGGCAGCTTTTGTACGATGGGAACCCTTTGATTGAGCAAGACTTGGAAGCAAAGTTGCATGATGCCTTTGCGACACTGGATAGTGGCATTGGGTTATATGAAAGGGAGGGACCTTTTTTCCTTGGCTCTCAATTTACTCTTGTTGATGTCTATGTGATTCCATTTCTGGCAATGGTTGATGTTATCACATATTTTCGTGGACTAGAGATTGATTCAACATACCCACATCTGGTTGCATACAAAGCAGCAGTGTGTGCATTTCCTCACTATAAACCTGTACAAGTAGATATAGATTTGCTGAAGACAGCTGTGGCAGAATCCTGGGTGCAAAATCCACCACTGCCAATTGTACTTATGACCATGCTGCAACACCGTAGCATCTTAGTGCACCTGGAAAGGTTTGTGCAGCTAGTAGATGGGCTTGCATCTGTGAGACCTGAGGAAATAACCAAGGATTCCTTGAAGCGAACATTGGTTGGTACTCAGTTGCGGGGACTCCCAAAGAAATTTGGCAGGCTGCTTGAGTTGATGCAAGAACATGCACAAATGGAGGAGAGGTTTATCTTTGCAGCACTTGAGACAGCAGATCCAGGTATTATATGGATTCTTTGTGTTGTCATCTCCCTGCCTGGTTCTTCTGGTTTGCGAGTCTTCACATTGCAATACTTGATCATGGTATGGCTAAGAGTGTGGCGATCATCTCTTCCTATTTGCAACTATCTCAGAGTACAAGGTCGTCTCAGTGCATGCTGCATAGAAGTCTTGTGTGGGTGCAATCATTCCTTTTAAGGATTATCAGTTTGTTGAGTACAACTTCTATGCTCTGTTGAGATGGATATCCTCCTTGTTATGTTACAGTGAATATCTTGTAGTTGATTACCTGTGATGTTGTAGGTTTGAGTGCCTCTGCCCTAAAAGATCATGCTCGAGACTTGCCAGTGATGAATGGCATCCGTGAGGACATCAAGGGGGTTGTGGCCTTGAAGCAAGGAAGCTCTGACCATGTTGAAGCACTCTCTGAACTTGCCACTCGTTTGCACACACTACAGGTGCAAAACCTGCAACATTCTATTGCTTGTCATAGGTTTTCCTGCCAAAAGTCCTAACTATGATTCATGTAATCAGTTCCAATCACCTCACAGTTTGCAAATCCTGTCAGCTTTGTAAGGACCTGCTTCAGCTGTAACAGACAGAGACACAAGTTTAGGGTCAGGGGCATGGATTCAATTATTAGGCTGCCATTATTAGGATTGTTGCACTTCCTTCTAGGATTTATATGCTGCCAACAGATATATTTTCAAAAGTCTAGATTTAGGCTTTGATCACAACTTTGGATTCAGGCTCAATGTTGATGCAAGCCAGCACCATGGAAGAAGTGAAGATGAGGATCACTCTAATGAATGAAGAAAGTGTGTATGACAAGCAGGCCTCTCTGGCCTTTTCCTGGCATTGGGTCTCTGCACAACTGGCTAAACACTAATGTTTATGCGCAGGAAAACACTGTGGAACATTACCATGAAGAAGAGAGAGAGCAACTACCATTGCTGGAGGCTGCAGGGTTTGGGACCAAGAAGCAAGATGGTTTGGTGGGTCAATGTCTAGCCGTGATGGAGACATCTCATGGACATCTATTACCCTATTTGCTTCAAGGTTTGCATCCTCATGAAATTCATCAGTACTTGGGGATACTTCAGCACTTCTCAAAACAGACAAATTCTCAAGTTCTATTGCGAGTGTCTGAGATTCTTTCAAATGCTGATGAAGAGTTTTTGGGAGTTTGGAAGGTGGCTCAGGAAAGGGTACCTGCACTTGCAATTTGAAAAGATAACCCAGCTGGAACATGAGGTTCCCTTTGTTTGTACAACCTTCAGAAAATCCTCTCCTGTTTCATGTTAGTGTGTTTCTGTCACATATATGGATATGAATTGTCTCTCAAGAGGAAATTTAGGTTCCTCTGTGAACAAGCCCTTGTCTTGTGCTCTTCCTCTCTCAACTCTCTTTTGTATCTCTCTTTCCCAGTTGGGCCAACTTGTGAGGGTTGTTTTCCCTTTGTATTCAAGGAATCCCATCAATGACTGGTTGTTGCAGGATCACATCCTCCTAGATCATTGTTCTGTAAAATAGTTCAGCAAATTCTTGAAGTGCGACATTGTCAGGGATATGAGATCTGGGCCTCTGACTATTTTGCAGATATGCCTTATGGGCAGATACCACAAATCTATTTCAGGTATTACTGTGTAGGTTGTGACTAAAGGAAGTAGAGATCATTGAACCAAAAGAGCAGTTTTAGTACCAGTAGAGCAAGCTTGGTTAATGATTCAATTTCGGTGTAACTGTTAGATTGTACACAGCCTCCAGGTATGGAATGTCTTCATGGTAGAAAGAGTGGTTTCTGAGGTATGATCGGTAAATCCAAGATCTGCTTTTGAGGATGGAGAAGCCTGGGGTGAATCCTGAATGCCACAGGAGATGACAGTTGAATCATGTAAGTTTCCTCACCAACGATCAAGTATACCGCTACCAGTAGATTTCTGAGTTTTGTGTAACACATAGGTGGAGACTATTACTACTTTCTTGCTCATTGAGGTGTTGTTATCTGGGATGGTGCTAGGTACTCTTAAGTCAATCCATGACAGGATTGATGATGGTAGCAGCAGGTGGATGCACATGGTGGTTTGAATTACATAATACAGCCAGAGTAAACCAACAGGCACCAGCATGCCCTGAGGGAGGGATGATGGGTGGACTGGAAACACACTTTTCCATCGAGTTCCAGTTCCTTAGCTAACCACAGTGGTTAGCTGAGTTGCTGTGGTTACTACCTACCAGGTTAGCTCAGTTGCTGTGTTTACTACCAACCGACTAGAAACCCACTAGCCCTTACTTGTGTACTAACCATCTACATACATCTGCTCACCTAGTTGCCACCTATAGTCTTACCTACCTACCTACCTACCTACACGGCCTGTTTTTAAAGGGTAGGTCACCAAGGTGAAACCCAATGTTAACAGAGTTGTGGTTCATCCAGAACTGAGTCATAATGGGCTTCAAATGGATGGTGCACTGGTGGCTGTTGGTTCACTCTGACCCTGTTTATATAATGTCTTATGATTAGAACCCCGCCCCCCCAACCCAAAAAGATGGACCTTGGTGTTAATTGATGATGCAGTGCTGCATTGTCTACAGTGTGTGTTTCTTCAAAGGAGAGAGGTGGTTTAATGTGTATTGGATTGCCCTGGAATCAGATACCAGGCAAAAACTCTGTTAAGATAGTAGTGTCCTGACACCTAAAGCTTTCATTCCATGGCTTTGATATGCAGGGCTGTAAGTTCACTTCAAAAATTCTCACCATGGTATGTTTCTTCATAAAGGAGAAGGGTTCCCATTTGGTGCTATCCTGCTTTCTTGACAGTAGGCCTGGGTCTCAGCTAGCATCTCAAAAGCAGGAAGGGACCAAATGAGAGGAGCCCTTTGGTTAATAAATCCTTCATCTTACAAAGTGAAGCACAGCTCCCTGCAAACAGAAACTGGTTTTAAGCCATTTATGTCAAGGACTAAAATGCTTGAGGTGCTCTTATTTGTGTATTTTCATATACTGGATTGAATGGATTGAATGGATTGGTTTAACCATTTACAGCAGTTAGCAGAATATGAAGGGTCCGAAAGTTCACTAAATAGTTTTTCTTTACATTGCATCTTCTCCAAAGCTTTTTATGTCTGAAAGGCAGAGAACCATACAATTAGGTCTTCTCTAAGGCTTTTCTGCCTGAAAGACAGAACCAGAGATTTCTTAGTCTCGACTACTGTAGTAGTACCTTGGCAACTTTGACACATTTTTGTTGAATAATTAATTTGTTTTGAAACTTTCAATTTGACAAACAGAGTATTCCTGAAGATCCAACATTTTCCCTCATAAAATTTTGTTCTTCCCAAAATAAAAAATAAATTAGAAATCCCATGCATTCCTGAAAACAATTTAACCTAGTGTGGTATAGTACTATGGTAATACCATCTTTTGTTTTCACAAATTGTTGTCTGTTTTGTGAACATTCTATGTTCATGTAAGGCTTTTTTTTCGGTATGGTTGTCAAAACACTTTGGAGATTTGGACTTCATTGATATCCATCAAGATAATCAAGTAACAATATTAGAACATCTTCAGGCGATTGATCAGGTAACAGAACAGCTCCTGGAAAATGCTTCAAGGAGAATGAAAATTGATGAGTAGTATGAGTGGGTAACAAGCTCCTGGAAAATGCTTCAAGGAGAATGAAATTGATGAGTAGTATGAGTGGGTAACAAAATCGTTTGCCACAATCAGCACAAGAAAAAGCTTCAAGTGGACAACAGGGGCACAAGGTGTTAAATCTCTTTTGCCACAATCAGCACAAGAAAAGCTTCAAGTGGAAACTGGGGGCACAAGGTGCAACATCTTTCTTGAGTTTTATTTCAGTGTCGAGGGTTTTGATCAGAACCCATGAAAAGATGTATCCCTCAACAATTCATGGATCCTGAAAGGAAACACGATTCTAAAAAAGTACCACTAAAATCAAACTGCTGGAAGCTTTTCTTCAGGTCTCCACAGGCTGGTACTAAACATGGGTCTCAATTGAATGGATTGAAAAGGGTGAACTTCCATCAGAGGCAGCTTTACTTTCCATCTGCCTCCAAAAGACCAGTGCATCCTAGAGTGGTCCTGTCGGTTAAAGATTTCTAGTCTGCAAATGAAAAGATTAGACCAAGGGTTAACACGACAACAAGAGCCTTGAAACCTAGAACAATGATAACCAGAACTGAGGCCATGACTGTGCTGTGCAGCAGCAATGTAGGCCCAGATTTGGAGCTTGAAAGCCTCAGAACCTGGCTCAAGCACAAGGACACTGGGTGGGACAAAGAATAAATTGAGTCAGAAAACGTGGACATGGATAGTACATCCAATTGATGTCTTGGTAGGTGCTGGTTTCTACAAGGGAAATAGTGGCCAAAAATGGGACTGGTTAAAGCTTCCGATTGAGGCCCTGATGGAACTCTCTCACTTGTAGCTTCCGCCCAGTCACGATCGGTGCTTTCCTGAAGAAGCAGACGGTAGCAACAAATGAGAGAATGAATGATCCCAGAGGACTTTTCACAAGGGGATAAAAAGGCTTACCTCTCTTGGAAGGGGTTAACCAAATTTCTCATAAGAGCAGAAGTACTTCAAAGTCAGAGCTCTAAGGTTAAAAATTTATTGAGATGAAGAAAAGGACATATCAAGTCCCACAATTCAACTTTATAATACACAAATGGCAACTCAATGCCAACTAATGGAAAACAAGCATTCTTCCATGTCGCACACAAACTCCTCACTAACAAATCAGCCTCCCCAAAATTAGATCCCCAATTACACACCCTGTCCCACCCCCCACTGACCCCATCCATTATCACATCAGCCCAACAAAACCCTAAGCCCCAGTCCAGCATAATTGTACAAATTAGAGATAACTAGGAAGATTCCAGACTTGTACCTTTTTGGGGTTCTAGCACCACAGCCTGAGCTCCAACACAGCCCCCACAAAAGAAGTACATGACCTCAGAAACCCATCAATGACAACAGAGCTCTGATTACTTACTGGGGGCATAGCCAAGACCTGTTCTTTATATATAGTGTTAGATGGTTCTTTGGATTGTCTTCATGGCTAGAAAAAATTTGTGGACGTCTGTTTTTTAAGCTACATGTTTTTATTTGTCAACCAGATTCAAACATATCTACCATGCCTCCACCCTTTCATTATGCTGGTCGATTGTATTTACCAATCTTCCAGATTTGGGCTTTGCTTTGGAGCTGCCACGCTTGGGCGGAATGATGATGCGATGTGAATACTGGTCATAACCCACTTTGGTATCCACAGTGGGTGCAGAACTGTGACGTTCATGGCCATTGAGGAGCACACCCCCAGAGTCACTGTCAGGCTCATCACCTTCTGAAGTCTCAGGAGCTGGAGCTCCATGCTGATCTTCCAACACTGGCTCCTGCCGATCCCTCAGTGTCCGGATGATTAGTGTCTTCAAAAGATTCATCACTTGTACCGCATGCATTAGGGCCGTCAAGGGGTCAGCCATCTGAAGATACCACAGAAACTACCGCATTAGAAAGAGTACTCACATCTCCAATACCAAAATGACCCAGAAAAAAATGCCCATACAAGATCTAAAGATCTATTGTTGAAAACAAATCCACAAAAAAACGAAGTATTTTTTTGTAGAAGTAGAGACTACAAGAAACATGGGATGACATGTGGTGCAATGCTAAGGGAAACTACAAATACCTGTGTCATGTTTGGGGCAAAGACCATGGCAATGTTGCGGGCATTCATTTTGTTGGAGGACTCTTGTTGCACAACATCAGCCATGAGGTTGACAGCCCAGTCAAGCAGGGCAGCCTGAGTAGGTGGCAACAGCCTGACAAGAGCAACACTTTCCTCCTCAGTATTGCAATCCATGACTTGATCAGCCGTGAAAACATCCAATATGCCCTGTGGCAGCTCCCTGAACCAGGCCTGTCACACAAGAAGTGAAAATAGTGTCAACTTCCAGACACATTTACATCACTACAATTTCTGTTTCATTCCACATCCACAGCTCTTGGATCTTACTGCAGAAAGAAATACCCGAACTGATCTTAGTATTTTCACATGCTTCTTCCATACACCAGAAAAAGGAATCAAAGTGTAGTGCAGCAAAAGCTTCCTCGCATTTCTAAGCTTTGCTTGGATATCCACAGCAAGATACAAAGCAAAAAAGAGGAAATGGGTAATGGGTAATGACCTTGATCAGACCAGCAAGACAGTGGACATCAATATCTGCAGGCACTATGCCCTTGTTCAGTTGATCCCGTACATGCTCCTCATGGCTGTTCTCTGCATTTATCCTGAATATGCCTTCTGCCTGCAATTGAACCATCCGTATTCTGTATTCAGTTACTGACATTCTGTCCAATAAGTTCATGGTTTCATGTTGCAGGTTGGATTTGGGTCAGGTTGCATTAGTAGAGAGACAAGCAAGCAGGCAACTCTGATAAAGAAAATGCTATAAGGAAGCTATCTCAAAACAACAATTCAATTAAGAAGATCTGGAAGCATATCCAAAACAAAAAAGAAATGACAGGCATCAGAAGATATGCAACATAGAAGTTTGATGAAATCTGAAAGGGAAAATTGGGTGCAGGAGAGAGACTGTCCCTGAGAGACTCTGTACAAGAAAAAGAAATGAAAGCAGTCCATAACTAGTGTTCTTAAGAGAGGAGAAACACAAACGTCAGAGAGAGACAATCTCAGGAAAAATGTGGAAATGATGAAGACCTTCAAGCCACCTTCGTGATAAAGACGCTCTTGCATTAACAGGAGAATCATTGGAACACTGTTCCCTTTTGAGTCAAAAGCACATTGCATCGACTCAGCTGACACTCCAAACACATTTTGGCTGCCATCAGAGAAGAATTCATCAGCCATTTTTATTTATCAAGTCTCTCAAGGGCCAACACCATGACAATATCACAAGATGCCAAGCACTTTTGTCTTCTTGAAAGCACCAAAGATGCAGGATGAAAGGGGTATTTTTTGATAGTACCTGGCACTGGGTGCACGAGGTGGAACCTCGACGACAAATTCTTCAGGCAGACCAAGGAACCCATTGTAGCGGTCAAATGTAACATGAGCAACATGTTGGACATCAGTGGGCCATCCAATTTCGAGTGTTTCTGTGGCATCTTCTTCCACAGCTTGACAAGAAGCCATGAGAGATCTTCTTACTGTATCCAGAAGCATGGCAACAATGGAGAGCTGAGCTCTTTCTCTCTCCTGCTCCTCCTCATGCTCTTCATGTGTACTACTGTGCCTAGTCTCACATCCTGCTGGCTCTCCCCTGCACCTGCCCCTGTGGCTGCTGCTGTAGTCATTAGGGCCAGTGGTGCTGCTGGACATATTATCTCTGCCATTTCTTGTGCCACTGAAAAGCCCACTAGTAGTTCTTGAACATGACCCAGCTCCAGGGCTGGGAGCTCCAGGGATAAGGATCAAAGGAGAAGCTGCATTGGGACTGTAGCTGCTCTCGTTGTCAGTGTCGGAAATGCTTAGAAGAGTTGAGGCGTCATGGGTATAGCCCGAGAGGCTACTTGTTGGAAGAACTGCTGTCATTGTGGACAAATGGAAACTGGGTGTCTTCGAGAGTCCGCCCAGGCTAGAGTCTCAAGAGTAGTAAGATCTGTTGACTGCCTCTGTTGAAGACTTGTTGTCGATGGTTAATGTTCTGCTCTTGTGAAGATTCCTGCTGACGACTGTCAAGTCGCCGAAGCCCAATCATTTGCGCTTCCGAGCCAGCTAATCAGTGCAAGCTGCAAACCTCCATAGAATTCCAGCCCGTCAGTGCTTCTTCTACTCTCAGCAAACAACAAGGGCTCAACTGGACTGGGATTTCATGAGCTTTAGAAGCGCACGTTCCTGCGGTTTTCAATCTTCACAGTCACGTCTTCAAAGCTTTCTCAAGAGAAATGATAGCTAAGATGGATACTCAGGGCTTTGCTAGACAAACTGACAAACAACCATTTGCATGATGGGACTTCTGCAGAAGTGGAAAAAGCTCAAAATGCGATCTCCAACTCGCTGAGGATCGAGTATCGCAGAAGACTCAAAGAGAGCTTCAGAAAGACGAAAGAAGACTTTTCAACATACATTTGACTCACCTGGTGCTGCGGCAGCCACGGACTCAAGCAGTACCAAATAGGAACAACAGCAGAAGAAGCTCCAAACAGACACAGTTCAAACAAGTCCAAAACAGCTCAACTATTTCCCTCGCAGCAGCATTAGCAGCAGCAGAGCCCTCTATAATGCTTCAACACCACTTGAGCTTCTCTACACTCCTGCATGAAGGAAGAGCTTCCTGATAGACCCACTAATCAATCCAGTTTGCGACACCCAAACCCCCCACCCAAAACTCTGAGAAACCCCACAAGAAGCAAACAGGAACAGCAACAACAAGAGAGAGGCTGTGTTTATGACCACAAGGGTTTAGTACATGTTGATATAAGAAAAGAGATAACAAAAGGGATCCAGTCAGAGATGGAAAGATTGGCAGAGACAGCCAAAGAAACAACAAAAGGGGTAACAACAACAACAACAACAACAACAACAAAAGCTAGGGGACCAGAAACAGCGTAGTAGACGGAAGGCAGTCTTTCTTTCTAGGAAAGGATTCAAACAAGACAAGTGCTACAGGAAACTACAGTGCTGATTGTGAACAACGCGGGCATCACTATTATAAAACTGTTACTGCACTCCGAAGGAAAAAAAGCATTCTCTCTCTCTCTCTCTCTCTCTCTCTCTCTCTCGCTGTCTCTCCCCCTCTTTCTCGCGCGCTCGCGCTCTCTCTCTCGCTGTCTCTCCCCCTCTTTCTCGCGCGCTCGCGCTCTCTCTCTCTCTTCCCTTCCTCGCACGTCATCTTCGCGTCCTCGTCTCCCCC
>Ga0209611_10001409_pt1 | contig 40783 bp, 48 predicted proteins | sample S1TSphgellanicum_3_FD_187693 | JGI IMG/M metagenome (GOLD analysis project Ga0209611, IMG submission 187693) | Host-associated microbial communities from peat moss isolated from Minnesota, USA - S1T2_Fc - Sphagnum magellanicum MG (SPAdes) (version 2) | ecosystem: Host-associated > Plants > Peat... | reverse complement strand
CCGGTTTATAGTGCTGACTACTAATTTGGCAATGTAGCTGTCGTTGCAAAGTGTAGTGTACAGCAGAGTCAGAGTTATCGTCAGCACGAATGTGGATAACTGGCTGGGTGACATATTCGTTGCATAGAGTAGCACCAGCGATCGCTACCCCCAAAACCAGAGTGCCAAGAATCGCAGGCGATTTCCAAAAAGGTCTGTCAGCCTGCACGGAAATAGACTTGTCGTATCTGCTCATAATTGCTAATTCTTGCGCTTTTGCTTTCTACTGATGTATCGATTTCAGTGCTAGGATTATGCAAAAAATAGGCAGTCCGATCATCGCCTTTGGCACAAGCAACAAAAAATGATGCCCCAAAAGCAGTCTGTATCAAATAGAGTCAGTATTACTGATGGAAAATCGCCTTGAGATTACGCGCCCCATGCAGTATCCTTAAAATTTCAATGGTTTCGCCTAAAATGCGATAAAAAATCAGATAATTGCCTTCAATGAGACACAACAACCCTGGAACCAGGTCGTCACGGCGGACACTGGCTTTGGGCGTCTCCGCCAGAAGTTGACATTTTTTGTCTATTTTCTCGAAAAGTCGGTCAGCGGCATCGATATTATTCTGAGCGATGTAGCTCCAGATCTCCAGCAGATCTTCGTCAGCCAGACGGGTACGGATAACGGAAAAACTCATTATCGTTACTGTTTTCGGCTAGCCAACCTGCGACGTCCTTCCGCTTTCAGGTCTTCTATCGACATCGAGGAAAAAACTTTCTGGTCGGCTTGCTCAATGCCCCGGTTAATTTCTTCGCGTAAATAAGCATTATAATCTAGCAACAAATGTAAGGCCGTATGAATAACGTCCTCTTCCGACGCATACACGCCACTGGCAACATTGGCTCTGATGAGTTCTTCCAGTTCAGGGGGTAAAGACACTTGCATCAATTGGATTTGTCTCCCATCGAGAATATAAGTCATTGTTACCGAAAAATCCCCTGCATGACAACGTTTTCCCCTTGATCTTTTAGAAAGGTCTCTTTTTTTCGTAAAGGGCAGCGTGTCAAAGTGACTTTTGAATGAGTGATTTTTGAATTAAGCGAACGCGAGTGCGTCTCCGGAGGAGCGCTGCTGCGTTTGCGTTAGCGAAGCGGTAGCGGGTACTCCCGCGTCAGCATTAGCGAGTCTTCTCCCAAGGGGAGACGCCAGAGGCGAACGAGCGTCAGCGCAGATCGCAGTGGAGAAGGCGAAAGCGGACCTCGCCGTCTGTCTCAAAATTCTCGACGGCGGCTTGGAGGGAAAATCGTTCTTGCTCGGCGACTATAGAAAACCCCGCCTGTGTTCCAGTATTTTGGTACACATATACTCTGTTACCACCATCGGCTACACCCTCAACACATCCTCGTAGGGTGATCGCCCTAACGCTTCGACGACGGCTGCTCTGACGCCGATATAATAGAGAAACAGAAAGTCTTGAAGATCTTGATATTTCCTTGTACGCCGATTAATCGACAATCTGAATTTCTATGAACCTTGAACAAGCCGTTCTCGAAAACTTACGAAAACTTCCTTTAGAAAAACAACAAGAAGTCTTAGACTTCAGCCAATTTCTAACCCAGAGGACTCTGCCAAAAATTGAAGAAATGACCCCCCATGAAAAAGCAGAAGATTGGCTGAAATTTCTCGAAAGTCAACCCAAGGATACCCCTGGATTACCCGATGAAGCCTTAAGCCGTGAAACTATCTATGACTAATGGCTAACTATCTATTTGATACCAATATTTTACTGAGGCCGAGTGACCCAATTTCCGCCAATTATGCCTTAGCAAGAGATTCCACCTATTTCTTAATAAGCTGATGCGCAGCTAGATTGTATAAGAGAAAAACGTAAAATTATTGTAGTGCAGGCAAGATGCCCGCACTACAATATACAAATTAAATGCGCAACAGCTTAGACCAAGGACATAAAGGCTGCTTTACCTCACAAATTCTCATTGAGTTTTGGGTCGTTGCCACGCGTCCTACTGAGGTTAATGGGTTAGGCTAGACTCCTGAAAGAACTAAAAATCAAATCAATCAATTTCTGACCAGATTCACCCTTAAAGAAGAAACCACTATTTTCCAGATTCCAAAAAACCTACCCTTGAAAGGTTCCCCACTCCCCTGCTATGTTTGTTCGCCCTGCCACACCAACTGACGTACCCGCAGTTCTACCAATGGTTACCAAAATTTGTGCATTGCACGAATCTTGGGACTCTGCTAAATACGGTTTTCTTCCCCACCCCGAACAGCGTTATGAACGATGGTTGAAGCGTCTGGCTACTGGCGAACGCAGTGTGTTTCTGGTAGCCGAAGATGAAGCACAACTGGTAGGATTTTTGGTAGCGACAGTTGAGAGTGAAATACCAATCTACCGTCTACAGGAATTCGCTTTTATTCACGATCTCTGGGTTGAACCGGAATATCGTCAAAAGGGGATCGCAAAGGAAATGGTCATGCAGGCTGTTGAACACTTCCATCAAATGGGAGTCCAGCAAATTCGCCTCGATACAGCAGCTATCAATGAAGCAGCACGGCGATTGTTTGCATCCTGCGGTTTTCGGATCAGCACTGTAGAAATGCTGAGAGAGCAGGGGGAGTAGGGGAGCAGGGGGAGCAGGGGGAGGGAAAAAGACTGATCACCAAGCGTATTGGGTATGGCGATGGATAGGCTGTCTGTGGGACTGACAGAGATCTGAATCATCTCCCTACTCCCCTGCTCCCCTGCTCCCCTGCCCCTCCGCTCCCCTGCCCCCCCGCCTTGAGGTGCTAGCTAGCCAGCAGGGTTTGTTGTAAAGGTGTCCAGCGGAAGGCGCGATCGCCACCTCTCTCAATGACAACTTTTACTCGTGGTTCTAGTTTGGGCAAGTTCCCTAAAAATTCAATCTCTTGATCGGAAAGAATATGTCCTTCAATTATCCACAACACTAGTCCTTTTGACTTAGGTGGTAGGTGTTCTAGCTGATAGTTGACTATCGGCGGCACATAGTATGTATAACCTACTGCTGCACCACTACCAGTACTTTTTTTACCTAGGTGAGGAGGTCTAACTCCATGAACTCCTGTGAGATAGGCAGCAACGTCTCCCAGTCCCCTAGCGGTAATGTGGAGGGTGACATAGCCTGCTGCACGTAGTCGGCGTCTATACCGACCTTCAAAACCCCCTTCTAGAGGTACGTAAACACCAAGAGCATCAAATTTTTCCAGATCGCGGATTAAAGCATTGCCAGTGGTAATTAGTGCCATAAATTGATTGTCGTCCTATCCCACTTTTTAGATATCTCTATTATTAGTCATTTGTCATTTATGATTCGTTAGAGACTTCCAAATCAAAAAACATTTAAGCTAGTAGGATTCGCGATTGTGCATTGGGCATTGGGCATTGGGAATGGGTAGGGACGCTTTTCTCCCCGCCCTTACAAAAGAACGGAGCTTTCTAGCAGGGAGCAGGGAATAAAGAACCAGAAAAAATGCGCGTTGTGGGAGTAGCGCCCACTTAAAAAAAAGATGTGTTGCGAGACGCGCTTTTTTCGAGAAACATTCGTCAGAAAAGTTCCAATCCCACGGCTTAAGTCGTGGGCTTCCCTGCTAGAAAGCTCCCTCTGAAAGGAGTATAGATGTTTCTTCCATTCATAACGTTGCACCTCCCTTGTGGAAGGGCTGGTGGGCTTTAGCCCTATCTACGACAGAATAGGCTTTTTCGGCTTCGATTTTCGCTCTTTATGGCGGTGGTGCAAGATATACGGTAACGCACCCTACGACTCATCCCACGCCTCAGCCAAAAATATTTAGAAAAATTTGTAGACAAATATAAATATATAGCCTATACTTCTAGATCGTGACCAAGTAGTGAAATTAGACTGCCGTCTTGGCCTCTTAGCTAATGACTAAATTCCAAACTAGGACTAACTAGCGCAGAATAGATCAAAGACTGGTAAACTAATAACACTTTCAGGTCATCAGTTTAGGAATGTTTGGGTGAAAAAACCAAGGTCAGCCCTGAGATATAAAGTGCATTCACTCCTGTAACCCTTAAAAAAAGCAGGCAAAACCTTAAACAATAGTTTAAGGTAGTAACTGAAGTAGAAACTGAGCTGTCGTGTTGGTTCTTAGCAAGTCATAAGTCTCAGTTAATGGATACTAAGCGGAAAGCCGCTTAAGTCCTACTACAAGTAAAAGTGCCAGAGTAATTGCTAGGACAACAGCATTGCTGCACAAAGCGCAAAGCTATAAAGTCTTGCATAAAGTCCGGAAGTTATAGCTTCCTATGAAGGAAGGAGCTTCTGGCTGATTTGGTGACTAAGCAGGGAAAAATCAACGAATTCACAAAACAGTAGAACTTGGTGGAGAACCAGAGAAGTTTGAACTGCGAAACCTAAGCCGTCCAGACTTCACGCGTGTCAATCCCAACAAAGAGGAAAGTGGTGTTACAAGCGTACACACTCATATTCCTCGAAAATCTGATTCTCAACCTCAGCAAGTAAAAAGGAGAGCCAGTAACTGTGTCTGTAGGTATTCTCGGCACCAAACTTGGCATGACCCAAATATTTGACGATGCAGGAGTATCCATTCCTGTCACCGTCATTCAAGTGGGACCATGCACTGTTACACAAGTTAAAACGAAACAGACCGACGGTTACTCCGCCATTCAAGTAGGCTATGGCGAAGTAAAGCCAAAGGCGCTAAATAGACCACTGCTAGGTCACCTTGCCAAATCATCTGCCCCAGCATTGCGTCACTTACGGGAGTATCACATAGATAACTCCAGTGATTACGCTTTAGGGCAACAAATTAAAGCAGATATTTTTACTACAGGTCAAATTGTAGATGTAAGCGGTAAAAGCATCGGTCGCGGTTTTGCTGGCAACCAAAAACGCAACAACTTTGGTCGGGGACCAATGTCGCATGGTTCTAAAAACCACAGAGCACCTGGTTCCATTGGTGCAGGTACAACTCCAGGTCGTGTTTATCCAGGTAAGCGGATGGCAGGACGTTTGGGTGGTAAACGTGTGACAATTCGCAAATTGACCGTAGTGCGAGTAGATCCGGACCGCAACTTATTGCTAATCAAGGGAGCTATTCCTGGTAAACCAGGTGCCTTGGTGAGTATTGTGCCTGCAAATCTAGTTGGTAAATAGCTAACTGTTGACGGTTGACTGTCAACAGTTAACCGTCAACAGTCAACAATCAACAACTAACAAAACAACGAACAAAGATGGTTGAGTGTATAGTTAAAAATTGGCAAGGAGAACAAGTCGGACAAACAACGTTCGACTTGCGGGTTGCCAAGGAGGAAACGGCGGCTCATGTTGTTCATCGAGCCTTGGTAAGACAAATGACCAATGCTCGCCAAGGAACCGCTAGTACAAAAACCCGTTCCGAAGTCAGAGGTGGTGGCCGCAAACCTTGGCGGCAAAAAGGTACTGGTCGTGCTCGTGCAGGATCTATTCGTTCACCGCTATGGCGTGGTGGTGGTGTCATCTTTGGACCAAAACCCAGAGAATACAATCTGAAGATGAACCGCAAAGAGCGACGCTTAGCACTGCGGACAGCTTTTACAAGTCGCATAGACGATTTGATCGTGGTAGAAGAATTTAGCGAACAACTATCCCGTCCCAAAACGAAAGATTTGGTGGGAGCGATCGCCCGTTGGGGATCTCAACCAGAACAAAAGACTCTGTTAATCCTGCCGGAACGCACGGAAAACATTTATTTATCAGCCCGCAACGTGGAGAATTTAAAGCTAATTGGCGCTGATCATCTCAATGTTTACGATCTACTCCACGCTGACAAAATTGTAGTTACGGCATCAGCCTTAGAAAAAATCCAGGAGGTCTATGGTGACTAACTTTGACCCCCGCGACCTTGCCGACTTAGTTCGTCGCCCAATTGTTACCGAAAAGGCGACGATCTTGATGGAGCAAAATAAATATACTTTTGAAGTCATTCCAAAGGCGACAAAGCCAGAAATTAGAGCTGCAATTGAAAATTTATTTGATGTCAAGGTCGTCAAGGTAAATACCCTCATGCCACCGCGCAAAAAACGGCGTGTTGGCAAGTTTGTCGGCTACAAGCCCCAATACAAGCGAGCCATCGTTACAGTGGCAGCATCGGACGTAGAGAAGATTAGACAAGTTCTATTCCCAGATGTGTAATTAGTTAGTAGTTAGTAGTTAGTAGTTATTGGAACTAACAACTAACAACTAACAACCCTTCGGGTGACGCTCGAGTACTCGCTACCGCTGCGCTATCGCCTATGGAGGGAAACCCTCCTGCAGCGCTGACTCACTAACGACTAACAACTAACAACAAAAATTAATTATGGGTACCCGTTCTTATCGCCCTTACACTCCCAGTACTCGCCAGGTAACTATCTCCGACTTTTCGGAAATCACAAAAACTGAACCGGAGAAGTCCCTAACGGTACATGTACATAGCCCTAAAGGTCGAAATAATCAAGGGCGAATTACAGTCCGCCACCGAGGTGGAGGTCACAAACGTCTTTACCGGATTATCGACTTTAAACGGGATAAGCGTAACATTCCTGCCACAGTAACAGCGATTGAATACGATCCCAACCGCAACGCCCGGATTGCCCTTGTGCAATACGAAGACGGTGAAAAGCGTTATATCCTTCAGCCTAACGGGTTGAAAGTGGGGAGAACAATAATTGCTGGTGTCAATTCTCCCATCGAAGATGGCAACGCCTTACCCCTTGCCAACATTCCTTTAGGAAGCAGCGTTCACAACGTGGAACTGACTCCTGGCAAAGGAGGTCAAATTGTTCGCGCTGCTGGTGCTAGCGCTCAAGTTGTAGCAAAAGAAGGTAACTATGTTTCTCTGAAATTACCTTCCGGAGAAGTCCGCATGATCAGACGCGAGTGCTATGCCACCATTGGACAAGTAGGCAACCTTGACGCCAGAAACCTCAGTGCAGGTAAAGCAGGGCGAAACCGCTGGAAAGGTCGCAGACCAACTGTTAGAGGTAGTGTGATGAACCCAGTAGACCACCCACATGGAGGTGGTGAAGGAAGGGCACCTATCGGTAGACCGGGCCCTGTGACTCCTTGGGGTAAACCTGCTTTAGGCTACAAGACCCGCAAGCGGAAAAAAGCCAGTAGCAAGTTGATTGTACGTCGTCGCCGGAAATCTTCTAAACGCGGTCGCGGCGGACGGGAATCTTAAAAGAGTTAGTGGTTAGTGAGTACTAGGATAGTCAACCAACAACTAACAACCAACAACTAACAACCAACAACTAACAACCAACAACTAACAACTAACAAAATTATGGGACGTTCTCTAAAAAAAGGTCCTTTTGTTGCAGATCATCTTTTAAAGAAAATTGAAAGGCTCAATGACAGCAACAGAAAGGAAGTTATTAAAACTTGGTCACGGGCTTCGACAATTTTGCCTCAAATGGTAGGTCATACCATCGCTGTTCACAACGGGCGTCAGCACGTCCCAGTTTTTGTCTCAGACCAGATGGTGGGACATAAATTGGGGGAATTTGCTCCCACACGCACTTATAGAGGTCACGCCAAGAGTGACAAAAAAGCAGGTAGGTAGAAGAGAATTATGGCTACTGATACTAAAGAAGTGAAAGCAAGCGTCCGTTTTCTACGTATGTCTGCTTATAAGGTGCGTCGCGTACTCGACCAAATTCGGGGGCGATCGTATCGCGAAGCGCTGATTATCCTCGAATTCATGCCTTATCGAGCCTGCGAACCAGTATTGAAAGTTCTTAGAAGCGCTGCTGCCAATGCTGAACACAACGCTGGACTAAATCGCTCTGAGTTGAAAATTACCCAAGCCTACGCCGATCAAGGTCCTGTGCTGAAACGGTTCCAGCCTAGGGCGCAAGGTCGCGCTTACCAGATTCGCAAGCCAACGTGTCATATCACTGTAGCTGTTGCTGCTGATACCGCAGCAGATGAATAAGAACAAGGAGTCAGGAGTCTAAAATCAATCAGTCGGGGATTTAAACCCACCAATGATTGAAGACTACCAAATTATAGATTTGGCTCCGTGCTTAAACCCCTTTATTCATTCGCAAATCATACAGAATTTATACTGACTCCTGACTCCTGACTCCTGAATTCTGTTACTAACAATTAACAAACTAAGAAACTAAGGAACTATTTGTGGGACAGAAGATTCATCCAGTAGGTTTCCGCCTGGGAATTACCCAAGAGCATCAATCCCGTTGGTTTGCCGTTTCTGAACGCTATCCAGAACTTCTACAAGAGGATTACAAACTCCGTCAATATATAGAACAAAAACTGGGTAGATACGCTCAAAACAATGCGGGAATTTCCGAAGTGCGGATTGAGCGCAAAGCAGACCAAATCGATTTAGAAGTACGCACTGCTAGACCTGGCGTAGTAGTAGGTCGAGGCGGTCAAGGTATAGAATCTTTGCGGACTGGACTTCAAGAACTTTTGGGTAGTAATCGTCAAATTCGGATTAACGTAGTTGAAGTCCAACGAGTTGATGCCGATGCCTACCTGATTGCTGAATATATTGCTCAACAGTTAGAACGTCGGGTTTCTTTCCGGCGAGTGGTGCGTCAATCCATTCAGCGTGCCCAACGTGCTGGTGTACAAGGGATCAAAATCCAAGTCAGCGGTCGGCTCAACGGCGCAGAAATTGCTCGGACAGAGTGGACTCGTGAAGGTCGAGTTCCTTTACATACCTTACGAGCTGATATTGACTACTCTTATTGCACTGCCAAGACAGTCTATGGCATTCTCGGCATCAAGGTATGGGTGTTTAAGGGCGAAATTATTCCAGGACAGGAAGAAACTCCACCACCACCAACTCGCGAACGCGAACGTGAACGCGAACGCGAACGCGAACCTCGTCGTCGTCAACAACAACGCCGTCGCCAGCAATTTGAAGACAGATCAAATGAAGGATAGTTAGTGGTTAGTGGTTAGTGGTTAGTAGTAATAGCCAACAACCAACAACCAACAACCAACAACTAACAACCAACAACTAACAAGTCATGTTAAGTCCAAGAAGAACTAAATTCCGCAAACAACAGCGTGGACGAATGGAGGGTATGGCTACACGTGGTAGCACCCTAAACTTTGGCGATTTTGCTCTCCAAGCTTTAGAGCCGGCTTGGATTACCTCCCGTCAAATAGAGGCTTCTCGTCGAGCAATGACCCGTTATATCCGCCGGGGTGGTAAAATCTGGATTCGCATTTTCCCAGATAAACCTGTAACCATGCGTCCTGCAGAAACCCGGATGGGTTCTGGTAAGGGTTCACCTGAGTTTTGGGTAGCCGTAGTCAAACCCGGACGGATTTTGTTTGAAATTGCTGGTGTTTCCGAAGCAACCGCCCGTGAAGCTATGCGCTTGGCTGCATTTAAGCTACCAATTAAAACCAAGTTCATTTCTCGCGCTCAAGAGGAGCCGCAGGTGTAAGTTATGCCTCTTCCCAAGATTTCAGAAGCCAGAGAATTAAGTGACCAACAACTATCTGAGGAAATTCTCGTTGTCAAAAAGCAGCTATTTCAGTTACGGCTGCAAAAAGCAACTAGACAACTAGAAAAACCTCACCAGTTTAAACACTTCCGACACCGCCTAGCCCAATTGCTCACGGTAGAGGGTGAGCGCAAAAGAGCAGTTGATCAGCAAAGTAAGGAGTTAGGAGTTAAGAGCGAGGAGTAAAGTAAAAAGAGTTTATTGTGACTTTTTACTTTTTCAACTCATAACTCATAACTCGTGACTCATAACTAAATAAAGTAGGAGATTATGGCAGTCAAAGAACGAGTTGGTTTGGTAGTGAGCGACAAAATGCAGAAAACGGTAGTCGTCGCTATAGAAAACCGCTCTCCTCATCCCAAGTACGGCAAGATTGTAGTAAATACCCAGCGCTACAAAGTTCACGACGAAGAAAATAAGTGCAAAGTGGGCGATCGCGTTCGCATTCAGGAAACTAGACCTCTAAGTAAAACCAAGCGCTGGCAAGTTACAGAAATCCTAAATACTAAAAGTAGCTAGTGGTTAGTGGGTTAGTAGTTAGTGGTTAGTAGAACAACCAACAACTAACAATAAACAGGAGATAAGAGCGTGATTCAACCTCAAACTTACCTTAATGTGGCCGATAACAGCGGTGCTCGTAAACTTATGTGCATCCGAGTTATCGGCGCAGGTAATCGCCGTTATGGCTTCGTAGGCGATAAAATTATCGCCGTTGTCAAAGATGCCCAACCCAACATGGCTGTTAAAAAGTCTGATGTTGTAGAAGCAGTCATTGTTCGTACCCGCCATCATATAAATCGAGACAGTGGTATGAGTATCCGTTTTGACGATAACGCCGCAGTGATCATCAACAAAGATGGTAACCCTAGGGGCACGCGGGTATTTGGTCCAGTTGCGCGAGAACTGCGTGACAAAAACTTCACGAAAATTGTTTCTCTGGCTCCGGAGGTGCTTTGATGGCAACCAAAAAGAATCAGCCCAAAATATTCTACAAAATGCACGTTAAAGCTGGGGACACTGTACAGGTCATTGCTGGGAAAGATAAAGGCAAAGTTGGTGAAGTGATCAAGGCGCTGCCTCAACTTAGTAAAGTCATTATCAAAGGTGTCAATATTAAAACTAAGCACGTCAAACCTCAGCAAGAAGGGGAATCTGGGCGAATCGTCACCCAAGAAGCCCCAATCCACAGTTCCAACGTGATGCTCTATTCCACTAAGCAAAACGTTGCCAGCCGCATCTGCTACACCTTCACACAAGAAGGCAAGAAAGTGCGGATGCTTAAGAAAACTGGGGAAATCCTTGACAAATAAATCATGAATTGATGAATGCTGAATTATGAAAAAATATGGAAATTCATAATTCATAATTCATAATTCATAATTCATCATCTCCCTGACCAAGACCAGGGGTAATCAGGACAAAAACTATGGCACAGACAAGACTCAAAAAAGTATATCAAGAGACAATAGTTCCCAAACTGATGGATCAGTTTCAATACGGTAACATTCATCAAGTACCAAAATTGGTGAAAGTTACTGTTAACCGGGGTTTGGGAGAAGCAGCTCAGAATGCTAAATCGCTGGAAGCTTCTTTAAGTGAAATTGCACTCATTACGGCTCAAAAACCTGTGGTGACACGGGCGAAAAAGGCGATCGCAGGCTTTAAAATCCGTCAAGGTATGCCAGTAGGCATCATGGTTACCCTCAGAGGTGAAAGGATGTATGCCTTTGTTGACAGGTTAATTAACTTGGCTTTGCCTAGAATTCGGGACTTTCGCGGTGTTAGTCCTAAAAGCTTTGACGGTCGCGGCAATTATACTTTGGGTCTGAGAGAGCAATTAATTTTTCCAGAAGTTGAGTACGACAGCATCGATCAAATCCGTGGGATGGACATTTCCATCATCACCACAGCTAATAATGACGAAGAGGGTCGCGCCTTACTTAAAGAAATGGGAATGCCTTTTCGAGATCAATAAGTTCATCTAAAGAGGGAAAGATGGCGGTAAACGATACAGTTGCAGATATGCTGACGCGCATCCGCAATGCCAACTTAGCAAGGCATCAAACTACACAAGTGCCTGCGACAAAAATGACCCGTAGTATCGCCAAAGTGCTACGGGAGGAAGGCTTTATTGCTGATTTTGAAGAAACAGGGGAAGGGGTTAAGCGTAATTTGGTGATTGCCCTAAAATACAAGGGCAAAAATCGTCAGCCTTTAATCAACACCCTGAAGCGAGTGAGCAAACCAGGTTTGCGCGTTTACTCGAATAAAAAAGAATTACCACGGGTACTAGGCGGTATCGGTATTGCCGTTATTTCTACATCTAGCGGTATTATGACTGACCGAGAAGCACGGCGTCAGAACTTGGGTGGTGAAGTGCTTTGCTACATTTGGTAGTAGTTAGTAGTTAGTAGTTAGTAGTTAGTCGTAACAGCTAACAACCAACAACTAACAACCAACAACCCTTCGGGTGACGCTCGTTCCGACGCTCGAGTACTCGCTACCGCTGCGCTAACGCAGTCGCCTACAGAGGGAAACCCTCTTGCAGCGCTGACTCACCAACAACTAACAGAAGGAAAGTTATGTCTCGAATTGGTAAACGCCCAATTACGATTCCCGCAAAGGTACAAGTAACTATTGATGGCACAAAGGTTCTTGTCAAAGGTCCTAAAGGTGAACTTTCTCGCAATTTGCCGAACAATGTCAAACTCTCCCTAGAAGGAGAAACATTGTTGGTAAATCGTCAAGATGAAACCCGTACCTCCAGACAACTACACGGTTTGTGCCGTACCTTAGTTGCCAACATGGTCGAGGGAGTTTCTACAGGGTTTCAGCGACGATTGGAAATCCAAGGGGTTGGCTACCGAGCACAACTTCAAGGTCGCAACCTAGTTTTGAATATGGGTTATAGCCATCAAGTGCAAATTGTTCCACCAGAGGGAGTTCAGTTTGTAGTTGAGAATAATACCAACGTCGTTGTCAGTGGCTATGACAAAGAAGTGGTAGGCAACACTGCCGCTAAAATCCGGGATGTTCGCCGACCAGAACCCTATAAAGGCAAGGGTATTCGCTATGCAGGCGAAGTGGTAAGACGTAAAGCTGGTAAGACTGGTAAGAGTGGTAAGAAGTAAAAAAAATGAAGCGTACTCGTAGAGAATCAAAGCAGCGTCGCCATCGACGCATCCGTGGTAGAGTTGAAGGCTCTTCAGAACGTCCACGGCTAGCTGTATTTCGCTCTAATGAGCATATTTATGCTCAAGTGATTGATGATACTCAGCAACATACCTTGGTAGCAGCTTCAACTGTAGAGCCAGACTTGAAAGCCAAATTAGCTTCAGGCGCTAACTGCGACGCCTCGGTAGAAGTTGGCAAGTTGATAGCAGTACGATTACAAGAAAAAGGGATCACCAAAGTTGTTTTTGATCGCGGTGGCAATCTCTATCACGGTCGGGTTAAAGCGTTAGCTGAAGCAGCACGCGAGGCTGGGTTAGATTTTTGAAGTCATTGGCTAACGGCTAATGGCTAATAGCTAAGAGCTAATAGCAATCTCACCATTAGCAATTAGCAATTAACAATTCCAAGGAATTAATTATGGCAACTAATCGTCGTAAAACAAATCGCACTAAGAAAGAAGAAACCAACTGGCAAGAACGGGTCATTCAGATCCGCCGGGTCAGCAAGGTCGTTAAAGGAGGTAAAAAACTCAGCTTCCGAGCGATCGTTGTTGTTGGTAATGAACGGGGTCAAGTAGGCGTTGGAGTAGGCAAAGCCTCAGACGTGATTGGTGCCGTTAAAAAAGGTGTAGCTGACGGCAAAAAACATCTCATTGACATTCCGATCACCAAATCCAACTCTATTCCCCATCCCATTAATGGCACTGGTGGTGGTGCTAAGGTGATGATGCGTCCGGCAGCACCTGGTACTGGAGTAATTGCCGGTGGTGCAGTTCGGACTGTACTGGAGTTGGCTGGGGTTCGCAACATCTTAGCTAAGCAACTCGGCTCAAACAATCCGCTCAATAATGCCAGAGCAGCTGTCAACGCCCTCTCTACCCTGCGTACCTTCGGGGAAGTAGCCGAAGACCGGGGCATTCCCATTGAAAATCTTTACATTTAGGATAGTTGACAGTTGACAGTTGACTGTTAACAGTCAACAGTGAACCACTGACTCAATTGTCAATAATCATTACAAATTCTTAAGTAATATTTCGATTATGAGACTAAACGATGTTGGTCCTCAAAAAGGCTCAAAAAAACGCGGTCGCCGTCTAGGTAGAGGTATCGCTGCCGGTCAAGGTGCAAGTGCTGGTAAAGGTATGCGTGGTCAAAAAGCACGCTCTGGTAGCAGTACCAGACCTGGTTTTGAAGGAGGTCAACAGCCATTGTACCGCCGCGTACCTAAGTTGAAGGGCTTTCCACTGATTAACCGGAAAAATTACACTACGATTAATGTAGAAAAGCTAGCCTCCCTTCCTGCTGATACAGAAGTTACACTGACCTCGTTAAGAGCAGCAGGTATTCTCACTGCTACGCGGGGACCTTTGAAAATATTGGGGGATGGGGAATTGGGCGTTGCGCTCAAGGTGCAGGCGGCGGCTTTTACAGGTACAGCTCGTAGCAAAATTGAGGCAGCTGGTGGGAGTTGTGAAGTTTTAAAGTGAGATGTGCTATCGCACCTGAGAGCATGCACAACGCTCATCCACACCTCACTTCACTATCAAGGTAGCTCTCTATGATCAGTCGAGATAAAACTCCAACGGCTCAAGAAACTTTTATGCAGATGGCGCAAGCCGCTGGCTTGCGAGGTCGGCTGCTTGTCACTCTTGGTATTTTATTGTTGATTCGTATGGGTATACATATACCCATACCAGGCATTAATCGAGAGCAGTTTGCTCAAGCGATCGGAGGCAATAACCAAGTATTAAGCTTTTTGGATATCTTTTCCGGAGGCGGACTTTCGGCTTTGGGGGTCTTTGCCTTGGGTATTTTGCCTTACATCAATGCCTCGATTATCATCCAATTGCTCACTGCTGCCATCCCATCTTTAGAAAATTTACAGAAAAATGAAGGTGAGGCGGGAAGGCGGAAGATTTCCCAAATTAGCCGCTATGTATCTTTAGGTTGGGCAATTATTCAAAGTACATTCCTAGCAGCATTCTGGCTGAATAATGATCGGTTTGCGCTGCACCCAGGACCTCTGTTTGTCGCCCAAACAGCGATCGCTCTCGTTGCTGGTTCAATGTTCGTGATGTGGGCATCAGAACTGATTACCGAGCGCGGAGTTGGGAATGGAGCATCTTTGTTGATTTTTGTCAACATTGTGGCAACACTGCCAAAAGCTTTGGGTGATACCATCTCCTTTGTCGAAACAGGTAGTCGGGAAACAGTAGGTCGCGTAGTCGTGCTACTGCTGCTTTTCCTGGCCACAATTGTTGGGATTGTTTTTGTTCAAGAAGGAATGCGACGCATCCCGATTATTTCAGCTCGTCGTCAAGTAGGTCGGCGCGTTTTGGCAGAGCAACGTAGCTTCCTACCTCTGCGGCTTAATCAGGGGGGTGTGATGCCAATTATTTTTGCGGCTGCCATCCTGAGTTTGCCGCTTCTGGCGCAGCAGTTCATCAAAAATCCAGAATATTCAAAAATCGTTAGCACTTATCTCGTTCCAGGTGGCTCTGGCTCTTGGGCTTATGTCATTATCTACCTAGTTTCTATCGTTTTCTTCAGCTACTTCTACTCTTCGTTGATTGTTAACCCAGTGGATGTGGCACAAAACTTGAAGAAGATGGGTTCCAGCATTCCAGGTATTCGTCCGGGTAGGGCCACAAGCGAGTATATTGAGCGCGTGTTGAATCGACTGACTTTTTTGGGTGCGATCTTTCTTGGGTTGATTGCGATTATCCCAACCGCAGTTGAAACAGCTTTGAAAGTGCCAACCTTTAGGGGATTGGGTGCTACTTCTTTGTTAATTCTGGTGGGTGTGGCAATTGATACTTCAAAACAAATCCAAACTTACGTGATCTCTCAGCGCTATGAAGGAATGGTGAAACAATAGTGACGCGATTAATCTTCTTGGGACCGCCAGGAGCTGGTAAAGGAACTCAAGCTAAATCATTAGCTGATAAGTTGAATATTCCCCATATTTCTACGGGTGATATATTGCGCCAAGCATTGAAAGAGCAAACCTCTCTGGGCATCAAGGCTCAAAGTTATATGGATAGGGGTGAGTTAGTTCCCGACAAGCTTGTAGAGGATATGGTGGCTGAGCGCCTCAGTCAACCAGATACCAACTCAGGTTGGATTCTTGATGGCTTTCCCCGCACTGTTAATCAAGCCGATTTCTTAAAGGAATTGCTGCAAAAGCTAGCGCAGGGTGGTGAAAAGGTGGTCAACCTGGAAGTGCCAGATGATGTTGTTGTAGAACGTTTACTGGAACGAGGGCGAAAAGATGACACTGAAGAAGTGATTCGTCGGCGCTTAGAAGTCTACAGGACTGAAACTGCACCCCTGATCGACTATTACCGCGATCGCCAACAACTCCTCTCGGTCAATGGCAATCAGTCCCTAGAAGAAGTCACGACTGAACTCAAGAAGGTAATCGTTTCTTAAAAAGTGTGCAGGGCAGGGGGCAGAGGGGCAGAGGGGAAAAGAACTAATTGCCGATAATTCTTTCTCCCCTGCTCCCCTGCTCCCCTGCTCCCTTACCAAGCAAGATGTATGAAAATCTTGATAAGATATATTAATGGACCATTGATATATTCTCCAAAATATGTTCTTTTGCAAATGGAAAGTGCTGCAACTGAATCGGAGGCTGTTGAGTTGAGGAAAAAACAAATTGTCTAAGCAAGATCTAATTGAAATGGAAGGCACGGTCACCGAGTCCCTGCCAAATGCGATGTTCCGTGTTGACCTAGACAATGGCTTTAATGTCTTGGCTCACATTTCCGGTAAGATTCGCCGTAACTATATCAAAATTTTACCCGGCGATCGCGTCAAAGTGGAGTTAACCCCCTACGACCTGACCAAGGGCAGAATCACTTATCGACTACGTAAGAAGTAGGTCGTGGTAAAACTTTACGACTAGAGGTGAATAAATTATTGTCAAAATAACTTGAGGTATTACCTCAAAGCAGTTTTTGCCGAAATCTAAAAAATGACTCTAATGTCTTTATCTACAGCTTTCGTTTTGAACTGGTACAGCGTGAAGGAAATAACTATCCAGTTAAAAAAGGTCGAAAGTAGAGATGAAACCAGCTTTCTTGCCTTCTGACTTGAACGAGGGAGCAGGGAGCAGGGAATATCCCTTTTTCATGTTTGGCGGTGAAACTTGTTTCATGAGGACTGCCTTCTTGCACTAGAATATGTCTCCCTTGTCTTAGCTTACATCTATTTTAGTGAGCGCGGCAGTGGATGCATTATTGGAGCTAACAAAAAACAGCAATCTTGGATCAATGAGGGACAAAGCAAGCTTATGCAAAAAATTTTACTATAAAATCATCTTTTTGGGTTTTCTGGAAACATTTAATTGCATAATTTATCCTTAAATGTTAGAATCAAGTATTTAGGAGTCAATGAGAAAATGAAAGTCAGAGCCTCAGTCAAGAAAATCTGTGAGAAGTGTAACGTGATCCGACGGCGTGGTCGGGTCATGGTAATTTGTGTGAATCCCAAGCACAAACAACGTCAAGGATAGCGCCCACAAAACAGTGAACAGTGATTCAGTAAAAATTATCTGAGAACTGCTAACTGAGAACTGATAAAAGTTACACCAGTAGTGAGTCATATAGGGAGACATTCATCGTGGCACGTATAGCCGGAGTAGACCTTCCACGCGACAAACGCGTTGAAATTGGTCTGACTTATATTTACGGAATTGGGTTATCGCGCTCAAAAGAGATTTTAGCTGCTACGGGTGTAAATCCAGATACCCGTGTTAAAGATTTGAGCGATCCCGACGTAGCAGCCCTACGGGCAGAAGTAGAAGATAACTATCAAGTTGAAGGTGACTTGAGGCGTTTAGAAGGGCTGAACATCAAGCGCCTCATTGAGATTGGCACTTATAGGGGGCGTCGCCACCGCATGGGCTTGCCAGTAAGAGGACAAAGGACTCGCACTAACGCCAGAACCCGCCGTGGAAGAAGGCAGACAGTGGCTGGGAAGAAGAAGGCCCCAGGTAAGTAATTTTTTGACGCTGCTAACAGCGTGTTAGTAGCGAGTGGTTAGTAGATAGTGGTTAGTGCAACTTGTTGACAACCAACAACCCAACTCCAGTCAGAGAGGCTCGCTGACTCGCTAAGGAATGCGAAAAGCGCAGTCGCCGCGAGAGAGGGAAGCCCCCATGCAGCACTGACTCACTAACAACTAACAACTAACAACTAACAACTAACAACTAACAACCAACCACTAAGTTTCACTTTAATCTAACTACACTAATATGGCGCGACAACCAACCAAAAAAAGCGGGAGCAAAAAGCAAAAACGCAACGTTCCGAACGGTGTTGCTTACATCCAGTCTACTTTCAACAATAGCATTGTCACCATTACTGATCAAAACGGAGATGTCATCTCCTGGGCAAGTGCTGGCTCCAGTGGTTTTAAAGGTGCAAAAAAGGGAACTCCCTTCGCAGCCCAAACCGCTGCTGAAAGTGCAGCCCGTCGAGCCATGGATCAAGGGATGCGCCAAATTGAGGTCATGGTGAGCGGTCCAGGAGCAGGTCGAGAAACCGCTATCCGGGCGCTTCAAGGGGCAGGATTGGAAATTACACTGATCCGTGATATTACCCCAATTCCTCACAATGGTTGCCGTCCGCCTAAGCGTCGTCGAGTTTAGACACAACTTTTAAACGGGAGTGGGGGTACAAAGTTCTGACCAAAAGAGATGAAAGGGTTTGCAAGGTTAGGGTGTAGGGTGTGGGGAACCCCATAATGTAGGGATGCCAACAGAGATGTTCGGTATGGAGAATTTATTCAAACCCGACACCCGACACCCCATAAGAAAGTTTTCGTTTTGATATACCAAGAGCTTTAGGGCATTAAGTAAATTCGGGAGGCTACTCCGTGGCGCAGTTTCAAATTGAATGTGTAGAGTCCAATACTGAGGAAAATAGAAGCCAGCACAGTAGATTCGTTCTGGAACCTCTGGAGCGCGGTCAAGGAACGACGGTTGGCAATGCTCTTAGACGAGTTTTACTGTCTAATTTAGAGGGAACTGCGGTAACAGCAGTGCGAATTGCAGGAGTTACACACGAGTTTGCCACAGTTCCGGGCGTTCGGGAAGACGTGCTGGAAATCCTGATGAGAATGAAGGAAGTTGTCCTCAAAAACTATTCCGCTCAACCTCAAATTGGGCGGCTACTTGTGACAGGTCCAGCAATAGTCACAGCGGCACATTTTGATTTGCCAAGTGAAGTAGAAGTCATCGAACCAACTCAGTATGTAGCGACCCTATCGGAAGGGGCAAAGCTAGAAATGGAATTTCGGATTGAGAGAGGTAAGGGCTATCGTACTGTGGAACGAGGTCGTGAGGAAGCCACATCTTTGGACTTTCTCCAAATAGACTCAGTGTTTATGCCAGTACGTAAAGTTAACTACAGCGTCGAGGAAGCCCGTGGAGAAACCGGGCTGCAAAAAGACCGACTGTTGTTGGAAATTTGGACAAATGGTAGTCTAACTCCCCAAGAAGCTCTCTCCTCTGCCGCTGGGATCTTAGTGGATTTGTTCAACCCGTTGAAAGATATCTCGCTCGAACCCGCCGACACCGGATCTGACATTCCAGACGACCCAACTGCCCAAATTCCAATCGAAGAGTTGCAACTTTCTGTACGGGCATATAATTGTCTCAAACGGGCACAAGTTAACTCTGTAGCAGACTTATTGGATTACACCCAAGAAGACCTGTTAGAAATTAAAAACTTTGGTCAGAAGTCGGCAGAAGAGGTCGTTGAAGCATTACAGCGGCGCTTGGGCATTACTCTACCACAGGAAAGATCCTCTAAACATACCTAAAATTAGTTAGTTGTTAGTGGATAGGGGATAGTGGCAAGTAGAACAACTAACAACCAACAACCAACAACCAACAACTAACAACTAACAACCAACAACCAACAACTAACAACTAACAACCAACAACCAACAACTAACAACTAACAACCAACAAAATTATGCGTCACCGTTGTCGGGTTAAAAAACTCAGCAAGCCAACTGATCAGCGCCGCGCTTTATTGCGATCGCTGACAACCGAACTGATTCGTCATGGTCGGATCACCACAACTCTCATTCGAGCTAAAGTGATCAGAGCAGAAGTAGACAAAATGATTACCTTAGCAAAAGACGGCTCCCTACCAGCACGTCGTCAGGCTCTCGGCTACATCTTCGACAAACAACTGGTTCATGCTCTGTTTGAGCAAGCACCTGAACGGTATGGTAATCGCAATGGAGGCTATACCCGTATCCTTCATACCGTACCTCGTCGTGGTGATAACGCTGAAATGGCAATCATTGAGCTAGTCTAATTGCTAATGGCTAATTGTTTTTTCCATTAGCCATTAGCAAATCTAAAAGTATGTTAGAGAGCCACCAGCCTACACCTAGAGAGCGAGTTGCCCTGGTAATCCAATACTTGGGCACTCATTTTCATGGCTGGCAAAGGCAATCACACCACCGTACTGTGCAAGAAGAGATCGAAAAAGCGATCTCAACCGTACTGGGTTATCATGTGACGCTACATGGCGCAGGACGAACTGACAGTGGAGTTCACGCCGCTGCTCAGGTAGCCCATTTTGACGCCACAGGTAAAATTCCGGCTCACAAATGGGCAAAAGTTCTCAACAGTTACCTACCCAAAGATATACTAATTCGGGCTTCGGCAAGTGTAGATCACAGTTGGCACGCTCGTTTTAGTGCAGTGTATCGACGATATCGCTACACACTATATACTGAAGAACTACCAAACTTGTTCGTTAGTCCCTTCAGTTGGCATTATTATCATGCACCCCTAGAGGAATTGCTCATTCAGGCTGCTCTCAAACCTCTGGTAGGACACCATCATCTAGCCGCTTTCCATCGCTCAAACTCAGCACGCAAGCATTCCTGGGTAGAGGTGCAAGTAGCAGATTGTTATCGCACTGGACCATTTCTCCATATAGAAATTCAGGCAAATGGATTTTTGTATGGCATGGTAAGGCTATTGGTGGGGATGCTGGTGCAGGTAGGTTCCAGACAAAGGACACTTGCTAGCTTCACAGACCTTTGGAAAGATGAACGTCGAGAAGAAGTAAAATATGCCGCACCTGCCCACGGCTTATGCTTGTTACGAGTCGGCTATCCAGATTTTCCTTTTCCGCCAGAAATTTGGTACGAAACCCAGCCTAAATTTATATTTGGTTAGTGGTTAGTGGTTAGTGGTTAGTGGTAATAATTAGCAACCAACAACCAACAACCAACAACCAACAACTAACAACCAACAACTAACAACTAACAACCAACAATGAACAAAACATACCTCCCTCCTATTAATACCCTAGAGCATGAGTGGTACGTAGTAGACGCCACCGACCAACGCCTCGGTCGTTTAGCCAGCGAAATCGCCATCATCCTGCGAGGCAAAAATAAATCCCACTATACCCCTCACATAGACACAGGTGACTTCGTGATTGTGGTCAATGCTGAAAAAGTCGCAGTTACAGGGAAAAAGCGTACCCAAAAGGTTTACCATCGTCACTCAGGTCGTCCTGGTGGTATGAAGACGGAAACCTTTGCCAAGCTGCAACAGCGTCTACCAGAACGGATTGTGGAACATGCCGTTAAAGGGATGCTACCGAAGAATAGCTTGGGACGGCAGTTGTTTACTAAGCTGAAAGTGTACGCGGGTCCCACTCATCCCCATGAAGCACAAAAACCCAAAGAGTTAAATATTCAGACAATTCCAGGAGTACAAAACTAATGCAAGCAGTAGACACCACTAGTGGTCGTGCCGTGTACTGGGGGACTGGTCGTCGTAAGTCCGCAGTAGCACGAGTACGCTTAGTTCCAGGTAGCGGACAGTTGATTGTCAATCGCAAACCAGGAGACCTTTATTTCCAATTCAATGCCAACTACTTAGGAGTCATCAAAGCACCCTTAGAAACTCTGGGATTGGAAAATGAATACGACATTTTGGTGAAAGCTGAAGGCGGTGGCTTAACCGGACAAGCTGATTCTATTCGTTTAGGAGTGGCCCGCGCCCTGTGTCAACTTGACCCAGATAACCGCTCACCTTTGAAAACCGAAGGCTATCTCACCCGTGACCCCCGAGCAAAGGAGCGCAAAAAATACGGTTTACACAAAGCCCGGAAAGCACCCCAGTACTCGAAGCGTTAAGAAATTGGGAAGGGAGCAGGGAGCAGGGAGCAGGGAGCAGGGAGCAGGGGGCAGGGGGCAGGGGGAATTTGCCAGTCTTCCACTCCCCATTGCCCATTGCCCATTGCCCAGTTATAATTAATATAGATAGACCACAAAAGGAACAATGGCTAAACCTGATATTCATCCTAAGTGGTATCCAGAAGCAAAGGTTTACTGCAACGGTCAAGTTGTAATGACCGTCGGTTCTGCTAAGCCAGAACTACACGTAGATGTTTGGTCTGGGAACCACCCATTTTACACTGGTACTCAGAAGATTATTGACACCGAAGGTCGCGTTGAGCGTTTCCTCCGCAAGTACGGTATGGCAGAAGGTCAACCCACAGGCGGCAGAAAGAAAAAGTAGCGGGAAGGCTTTTGCTGTTAACGACGACCCTGCATCGGCTGGGTCGATTGTTTTGTTTAATGCTCAAGCCAACTTGCTATTTTTAAGGAGCGATCGCACTCATCATGGCTGAAACATATCTGCTGGAGAAACTAAAATCCGTTGAACAAACTTTTAATGAATTGACTCGTCGCCTTGCCGACCCTGATACTGCCAAAAACCCTGATGAGTATCAGAAAGTTGCTAAGGCACGTTCTTCTTTGGAAGCTGTTGTAAATACTTATGAAACCTGGAAAATAGCCTCCGAAGAATTGGTAGGGGCGCGTCAAATACTTAAAGAAGCTCAAAGCGATCCAGAGTTGCATGAAATGGCAGCGCTGGAGGTAGGAGAACTGGATCAGAAAATAGAATATCTAGAAAATCGTCTGAAAGTACTACTGTTACCTCGCGACCCCAATGATGACAAAAACATCATGCTGGAAATTCGTGCAGGTACTGGTGGCGATGAAGCAAGTATCTGGGCAGGTGATTTAGTCAGAATGTACTCTCGCTATGCTGACACGCAGCATTGGAAAGTGAAGCTGATAAGCGAGTCATTGGCTGAAATGGGTGGCTTTAAAGAAGCTATTTTGGAAATTCAAGGTGACAGCGTTTACAGCAAGCTGAAGTTTGAAGCAGGAGTACATCGGGTGCAGCGCGTGCCAGTAACAGAGGCTGGGGGGCGGGTTCATACCTCCACGGCAACTGTGGCAATTATGCCAGAAGTAGATGACGTGGAAATCCACATAGATCCTAAGGATATTGAAATGTCTACGGCTCGTTCTGGTGGTGCTGGGGGACAAAACGTCAACAAAGTGGAAACGGCGGCTGACTTGTACCACAAACCTACAGGTATTCGCATTTTCTGTACAGAAGAGCGCAGCCAGTTGCAAAACAAAGAACGGGCGATGCAGATCCTGCGGGCAAAGCTGTACGAGATGAAGTTACGCGAACAACAAGAAGCTGTTACTTCTATGCGGCGATCGCAAGTGGGTACAGGGTCACGTTCGGAAAAAATTCGGACTTTTAACTATAAAGATAATCGGGTTACCGACCACCGTCTGAATCACAACTATCCGCTTAACGGAGTTTTGGAAGGCGATTTGGAGACAATTATTCAGTCTTGTATCTCTCAGGATCAGCAAGAACGCTTGGCGGAACTAGCCGCTTCTATTACTAGCGGTTAACTTGTCAGGATAGTTAGTTGTTAGTTGTAGCGACTAGCTACTAACAAGCGAAACTAGATGACATTTTTCTGAGTATGGTTGATGAGATGAGTTTGATCAGGATTAAGTTGGGAGATGATTGGTTCGGATTTTTTACATTCAGAGGCGAGCATCGCTTCTTCCTCTTGATCGCATTGCCGCTTCATTTGTCTAATCGCTTCTTGACTGGCTCCAAGCAACAGTCCGCCTACGGTACAAATAATAGCATATTTACGATCCAAGTCTTGATAGAGGACTCCTTTGTATTGAGTTGGGGCAAGGCTAGCCATAACGAAACCTAGTCCTGTACCAATTACAGCCGTAACAAGACTTGAAAAGATGATTCGTCTAGTGTTCATATGTCTTCCACCCCTGAGCAATCTATTTAATCGCTCATATAGCTTTTATCTCAAGTATCTCAGAGGGTGTTTGAGTTCGGTCTTAAATGACAACTTTTGTAACATTTCTGGGAGGTTAACAAGGAGTATTGATAAATGCGTAACGCACTACACACCTTGATTAAAAACCAGCAGCCAATGTAAATCCCTGCTTTTTAAATACTGTTTTGGCTTGATTACCAGAGAGAAATTGGATGAAATCTTTGGCAGCGTTGACATTTTTACTGCTTTTGAGAACCGCGATCTGCAAGATAATAGGGGAATATGTAGTTGCAGGTGCGATACTCACAAGTCTTACCTTTTGAGTGCTTTTAGCGTCTGGGAAGAAAACGATACCAGCATCAGTGTTACCTGACTCAACGTAGTGGAGAGCCTGACGAGCGTCTTTAGCGTAGACAGCTTTGGCTTTCACTTGGTCAAGAATCTTCAGTGTAGTCAGGACTTCCTCAGCAGATTGTCCAACAGTAGTACTTCTAGGTTCTCCCAAAGCAACTTTTTTCACACGCGTATTCGTCAGGTCTTTGAAGTCAGTTATCCCAACGGAATTGTTGGGTACGATCAACACAATCTGATTGTTCAGCACGTTCTTGCGGGTTCCTTCTATCAAAAGACCTTTTTGCTGCAAAGCTTCCATCTGTTGAGTCCCACCAGAGAAGAATACATCAAAAGGGGCACCCTGCTCAATCTGTTGTTGCAGATTACCCGACGAGGCAAAGTTGTAGATCAAGTTAACGTTTGACTTCTGCTTGCCATAGAGAAGCTTTATTTCTTCCATTGCATCTTTGAGGGTGGCAGCTATTGATATGGTTAAATTCGGTCTTTGGACAGCAGCGTCAGAAGAAGGAGAATGGTTAGTCTTAGTCGTTTGATTGCAACCAATGACAAACAGTAACGACAGGAGAACCCAACTTAAAAAAGTAAGGATTTGGTTTTTGCTTTTTCGCATAGTCTTATCCGAAATGGGAGAAAGTCACCCTGATTCCTTAATATTAAGCTAAACTTTTTATACATCGAACGGATGCTATAATTACGAGATTTACAGCCTACAGCTTCAAAAAAAGCCAACTTTGTGCTATTTCAAATGTAGTAGTAAGTAAATCGATATAAATGAATTTAACTATGTAACGATTTGATGAATACTAACGAGTCTAATAATAAAGGAACAGTAATCTGCTCCAGATGCAGTTACGATGCAAATCCTGTTGGAGCTATACGTTGTCAGAAGTGTGGCAAGCATCTTGTGATCGCTTCTGTACCTATCAGCAACAAAGTTGGTAAATTTGAGCTTATTCCTTATGTGTTTTTACTGTTTATAGCTCTAGTATTCTTAATTTTTGGTGGGTTTGGCTACTATTACGGACAGCAATTCCGTTTTCTAACAACCACTAGCGATCAGAACATTTCTTCTCACAACAGTTCCTCAGATTCCTCAGATATTCAATCCCACAATTCTATGAAGGAAGTCACGAACGTGCCAGAAGGTACATTTAATTTTGGTGGCTCCCTCATTTTTGCATCTCTAGTTGCTCAAGGCACACACCAGGCTATCAACCAAGCTTACCCGAAATTTCTCCTACGCTACACTGATCCAATCGACAACCAACCTGGTACTAATAAAGGAATTGAGATGCTGCTTAATGGTCAACTCAGCTTTGCCTTGTCTGGTCGTCCCCTTGAGGATGCTGAGTATAAAAGAGCGATTGAGCACGGTTTCCACCTGGATCAAGTAGCAGTTGCTATTGATGGGCTTGCCTGCTACACTCATCCAGGTATTTCCATTCATGGTCTTTCAGTAGATCAACTCCAGGCAATTTATACAGGTAAGATGACCAACTGGAAAGAGGTTGGCGGATCAGACTTACCTATTGTACCTTTTAGTATCAACACCAAGACGACAGCTTTACTAAAAACGCTTCTTGGTTCAAAAGTTGGAAGTGTTAGCCCTACGGTCCATTCTAGTAGGGATTATACTGTACTTGTTCGTGACGTTGCCTCTACTCCAGGAGCCATTGGTATTGGTGCAGCGATGCTCGTTGCTACTCAGCATACAGTTCATCCTTTAGCATTGGCTCCTAGTCACAGCAAGCAGTATGTACCAGTCCTCACAGAGGATCACCGTCTCAACTTGACAGCTTTCCAGAATGGAACTTACCCCATAACCAGGTACCTGTATGTCATCATCCGTAGAGACGCTAGAGCAGATGAACGAGCCGGAGTTGCTTATGCTAATCTGTTGCTGTCTAAGGAAGGTCAGCAATTTGTCGAAAAGGCAGGCTTAGTACCAATACGGTAATAATAATGACTCAGGAAAACTACAGATCAAACAAAAACCTTGATTCATTGCTTGGAGAATACACTCATCCCCAAGGATATCTAGAGTATGTCAGCACCTTACCATTTCTGGGTCGTCTAAGCTGTTCGACTCAACAAGTTGAGGCTGGAAGTTGGCAGGAAATTCTACTTAATTACGAAGTCGGTGCTTCTGGTATTGCAGACGGTGCTTGGATTAAGGTAACGTTTAAATTTTACTCAGACTGGTCGCTGTTTCAAACGGAAGACCCTCGAGGGGCTAATTATCTTTCAGCAGAATACCAAGCCCGCCCAACGCTTCCAGGTGAAAGTCCCGCAACAGTGCAGTCACTCAAGGTTCGATTTGACCAGAAGGGGCATGAACGTCCTTATCAAAAAGCAATTATTGTGGACATTGTGGATGGCTATCTCAAACCAGGTGACCATATTTTTATTCGCTTGGGAGATCGCCGTGCTGGTGGAATAGGAACAAGGGTGCAAACGTTTATTGAGCAAGGGTTCCGGTTCCGTGCTTATATTGACCCAGTAGGCACGTCTCGTTTTGCTGAAATTCCTGGTGATGTCGTGATCGATATTATACCAGGAACACCTGCCAAACTCACAATTGTAACTCCACGAGTGGTTAAAACAGGTGTTTCTTTCCCTGTAAGAATACGGGTTGAGGATGTTTGGGGCAATACTTGCTGGAGTTTAGGAGAACAACTGCGATTAACAAGTCAGTGTAGCATCCAACAGGAGCAAGTTCTTGCTTTACCAAAGCAGGGTTGGGCAGTGGCAAAAACCAGCCTAACTTTAAATGCAGATGAGGAAACCGTACTTCAAGCTACCCTAGTAGGCACTGAGTTACAAAGCGATCTCACACCTATCATAGCAGATAGCAGCCTAGCTTATCCTCGCGCCTTTTTTGCAGACCTTCACGTTCACTCTAATAGTACAGTGGGAACGAATAGTACGGAGTATAATTTTGCCTATGGTCGAGATGTCGCAGGATTGGATGTTTTAGGTTACACGGCAAATGATTTTCAGATTACTGAAGAACAGTGGAAAGAAGATGTGAAACTATGTCGTTCAGTGACTCAGGAAGGCGAGTTTCTCTGCTATCCTGGCACAGAATGGTGTGGGAATTCGGCAGTGGGGGGCGATCGCAACATTGTTTTCTTAAGCGAAGAAGTCCTCTTTCCCTACGATCGCCAAGGTCAGCAGATTCGCTCCTTCGAGTGGAACGAAGAAATGAAGGGGAAGGAACTTCAGCCCGGAACTTGGCCGGTTGATCGCCTTTACGCCACTTACATTCATTCCCCAGAGCAGCACTTGTTCATTCCCCATGTTGGAGGACGTCGCGCCATTCTTGATTGGCATCATCCTAAATTGGAGCGCCTGATTGAAATTGGTTCGGCTTGGGGGCATTTTGCCTGGTTCTATCAAGATGCCATCAGCCGTGGATACAAAGTTGGTGTATCTGCCAACGGAGATGAACATCGCGGACGCTGTGGAGGTGGAGTTCCAGGTACTGCAGTCTTTGGGGTTAAGGGTGGGGTGACTGGAATTCTTGCCCCATCTTTGACAAAGACAGCAATCAATCAGGCTTTGCGTTCTCGTCATACCTGGGCAACTACAGGGGAGCGTATTGTAGCTTTACTCTGGTGCGACGAACACATTCAGGGAGACGAATTGATAGCTAATGGTCCTGTCACCTGCAAATATCGATTTTTCGGGACAAGTGGTTGGGATGAAATTATGGCGTATACTGATCAAGGTTTGCTGTGGCATCGGAATCTACAGTCTGAAGCTGGTTACGCACCAAATCGAATTCGTTTACGCTGGGGTGGCGCTCGAATTAAAGACCGTTATCGTTCTTGCGAGTGGCGGGGATCTTTAGAATACTCGAACACTCTTGTTCAGAGTTATCGAGCCTATGGACTGGAGCATCCAGAAGAGTACGTGAGACGAGATGGACCACTGAAGCTAGAGTTTCGTTCAGATACCTATGGGGACTCCGATGCGCTGGAGTTGGAAGTTTCCGATCTGCCTCAGGCTCGCTTCCGTCTCCATGTCCAAATTGACAGCTACACTAAGGTGGGTAGCTCCTTGAAAAGAAACCCCTACATCCACTGCCCTGAATTCTTTTGGGAATTCACAGGGCTTGAAATTTTGGAGCAAGGGTTTTTACGTCAGGAATTAGGTGGAGCAGAGATGTTCGTTGCGGCAGAACGCCTGAGTGCTAATCCACCTCCTCAAGATGTGAGCGGTAGCTTTACGCTGCAGCCTCAGTCAACATCCTACGGGTTTCTACCAATTTACTTATTTGGTCGTCAGGTAGACGATTCCAAGACGTGGACCAGTCCCCTCTTCATCACTTTTGAGAATGAAAATGCCTGAATCTCTCTATCAGCCTGAATTCTGATATGTTTCCCTAATTAGCTAGTAGACTCTCCTTGAATTGTTCGGGTAGCTTCCTGCGGCTCATCCCTAAAGTCAGAGCTAGGTTCAGGCGCAGATCGCGGTGACGATGAGGGCGGTGCTGGGGGGTCGGGCGGCTTTGTTTGATCCTTATCCTTGAGGAAAGTTGCTTCCAGACTTTTGATCACAACATAGAGTACAGGCACAAACAATACACTTAAGAACGTTGCTACCAGTAGACCGCCGAAGACTGCTGTTCCTAAAGAGTGGCGAGAATTTGCTCCAGCCCCCGAGGCTACAACTAAGGGAAAGAATCCGACTAGTGCGGCAAATGCCGTCATCAAAATCGGTCGGAATCGTTCTTCTGCCGCTGTCAGCGCTGCCTGAACAATAGTCTTGCCCTGCTCTCGTGCTTGGTTAGCAAACTCTACAATCAAAATAGCGTTTTTACTGGCAAGTCCAATCAACATCACCAAGGCAACATTGCAATAAATATCATTTGACAGAGTAGGATCTATCAGACGCCGTAAAGCAACTGCACTCAGCGCTCCCAAGATTGCCAGTGGCACCGTAAGCAAAATGATCAAGGGGTCAATGTAGCTTTCGTACTGGGCTGACAACACCAGAAACACCATGATGATCGCGAACAGGAAGATTAAAGAACCAAGGCTGCCCGCCTCCACCTCCTCTCGAGTCAGATCCGACCAATCAAATTTGATTCCAGGAAGAGCGCTTTCCTTATAATCTTTGCTGATGGTTTCAATTGCCTGCCCAGTACTGTATGCTGATGCCTGGGCTCCTTGAAGCTGGATAGAACGGTATCCATTGAAGTGGGAAATTACAGCTGGTGCTGTGTAGGGTTTGATGGTGATAAGCTGATCTAGCGACACCATATTGCTATTGGAAGAGGTGGAGGTACTGGAGGCGGTGGTGGTGCTGGAGGCGGTGGTAGTATTGCTGGAGGTAGAGGTGGAACGCACATAAATCTGCTTAAGATCCTCCGGCTTACTGCGAAACTCCCCTTCTAGCTGAACATACACCTGATAGTAGCGTGGTCCGAAAACGAATTGAGTGACATATGACGATCCGATGCTAGTTCCTAACGCTGTCAGCGCATCGTTAAAGTTAACATTTAGGGCATTGAGTTGATCCCGATTGATGTCAATCTCATACTGGGGTGTATTTGCAGTGAATTGGGTGAAAGCACCTCGCCCTTCGGCAAAGACTGGGGTTTGATTTGCCTTTTGGAGAATCTCTTTAGCGTTTGCCTCAAATTCTTGGAAGGAGTACTTCCCATTTGTTGTATCCTCAAGCTGCATATTGAAACCGCCTAAGGGGCTAAACCCTGGAATTGGAGCTGAACTAGATCCAACAGCAACAGCACCAGTAATCTTGCTACCCAAATTTTTATTCAGGCTTTTGAGAATGGAAGGAACCGTCTGAGACGCTTTTGTGCGCTCACTCCAGGGTTTTAAATGGGCAAAGAAGATCCCCTGGTTAGCAGCGTTCCCGTTAAAACCAGCACCACTGATCGTTGCAGTCGATTGAATTTCCGGAATGGTCGTGAGGGACTGGTGAACTTTGTCAAGAATATTACCCGTGTATTGGACAGAAGCAATATCTGGCCCTTGGACAAATCCCAGGATAGAACCTTGATCTTCAGATGGCACAAACCCAGACGGAACCGCCCGAAACATGAAGACCGTTGCTGCCAGTCCAACCACAAATAGCGCGATTACTACATATCGCAACCGAATGAGAAACTGTACAAAACCGAGATAATGGCTGAGTACCCAGGCAAATCCCTGATTAAATTTGCCAAAAAACCAGCCCAAGGGACCACGAGATGGCTGTGGCGGACGCAACAGAATCGCCGCCATACTGGGACTAAAGCTGAGGGCATTAAAGGCGGAAACGGCGATGGAAAAGGCAATGATCAAGGCAAATTGCCTGTACATTAATCCGGTGGCACCAGGGAAAAACGCCACTGGAACAAATACTGCCATCAGCACTAGAGAGGTGGAAATGACAGCCCCGGTGAGTTCGTTCATCGCCTCAACACTAGCTCGTCGTGGCGACAATCCGTCGTTTTGGATCTTCGCGGCGATCGCCTCCACCACCAAAATTGCATCATCCACCACCAGACCCGTTGCCAGAACTAGACCAAACATGGTCAAGCTATTAATCGAAAATCCCAGCAGCTTGGCAAAGACCATCGACCCTACCAGAGATACGGGAATCGCAATGGTGGGGATAATGGTGGCACGCCAGTCCTGCAAGAAAATGAAAATCACTAGGACAACCAGACCAACGGCTTCAAGCAGGGTGATCAGAACTTCCTTGGTAGATTCTTCAATAAAACTCACCGTGTCATATACCAGTTCCTGTTTAAGCCCAGGGGGGAAATTCTGCTCTAAATCCTTAATCTTGGCTTCAACCTGTCTTGCCACGTCCAATGCATTGCTGCCTGGAAGCTGATAAATACCAAAGGCCACACCAGGTTTCCCATTAATTTTTGCCGAGCTACTATAGGTTTGCGCTCCCAGTTCCACTCGACCCACATCCTTGACCTTGATCTGGGCACCATTGACCACCTTGACAACGATGTTTTCTGCCTCCGCCACACTCCTAAAAAAACCTTGTAATTTCAGCGGGATTTGATATCGCTGACCTTTAGGAGCTGGTTCTGCACCGATAGCTCCGCCACCAACCACAGTATTTTGGGATTGCACGGCACTAACAACATCGTTAATAGTGATTCCCCGACTGGCAAGGGCATTGGGGTCTACCCAGAAACGCATGGCATACTGGAGTTGACCAAAAACGTTGACCTGCCCAACACCTGGAACCCTGGCAATTTCGTCGTTGACAAACAGATCGACATAGTTACTGATGAACGTTGCGTCGTACCTGTCATTCGGAGAGTAGAAACCGTAGACTCCCAAAAGACTGCTAGAAGCTGTTTTGACAACGACTCCCTGCTGTTGAACAGATGTTGGCAATAGGGGGATTGCCTGCTGCAAGTTGTTTTGCACGTTCACCTGGTCAGCATTTGGATCAGTACCCACCGCAAAATAAGCTGAAATACTGCTCGTGCCTGCAACACTGGTTGAGCTAAAGTACTCCATGTCACGGGTGCCGTCAAGCTTTCGCTCAATGGGGGTGGTGACTGTCGTTTCTATTGTTTCTGGGTCAGCCCCTGTGTAGGTAGCAGAAATTTGAACTTGGATTGGCGCAATTTGAGGAACATACTCAATGGGTAGGAGAGGAAGACTAACACTCCCAAGTAGCAGGATGACGATCGTACAGACTGTTGTTAATACTGGCCGCTTGATGAAAGTATCAGCGATGGACAAGATCATGCTGTTTACGTCCTATGATTGCGGTGAGGTGGGGGCTTTAGCGGCTTGGGGTACAATGGCGGAACCATCCCTCAGCTTCAAAATCCCAGAGACAATAACTTTGTCACCAGACTTTAGCCCACTCACGACTTGGTAGTTCTGTCCTTGAATGTTACCCAATGTTACTGGTATCTGGCGAGCCACCAGTTGGTTTTTTCCATCCTTCGTCGTGTTCTGTTGTGCGACAAACACGAAGTTTTGTCCCCCAATTGGCGTCACCGCCTCTGTGGGAACCAGGACTCCTGGTTTTGTGTTCCAAATCACTTTTGCCCTCACGTATTGGGCGTTCCGTAAACTGTTTCCTGCATTTGGAAAGCGGGCACGGGTTAAGATTGACTGCGAATTTGAATCAGCTTGAGAAGAAACAAAGTAGATATTTCCTGAACCGACTTGATTTCCTGTATTAGGATCTAGTAGTTGTACAGCTAGCCCCGTTCGCAGTTGGCTTGAGCGGCTCAGCGGAACTGGAATCTGGAGATCGAAGAAGTTATTTTGGTTGATGGTGGTCAGCGTTTGACCTGTGGTGACATAGTCTCCCACCTTCAGGGTGATATCGCCAACTGATCCAGAAATAGGTGCAATCACCTTTTTGAAGTTAACATTCACCTCGGCAGCAGCAGCATTCGCTTGCGCTTGTCGGATATTTGCCTGTGCCTGATTAACAGAGGCTTGGCCAGATTTAACTTGTTCTTGCGCTGTCTTGACTGCGTCTCTATCAACCCTGAGAGTGGTTGCTGATTGATCTGCTTGCGACTGAGCGTACGCCCCTTGACGCGCTAGGAATTGATACCGCCTGTCAGTGATCAGTGCCAGTTCATATTGAGACTGTGCTGATCTCAACTGTGACTGATCAACTCTGAGTTGCTGAACTGCTGTAGCACGAGCTGCCACGTTTGCATTGACAGTGGCTTGGGCACTAATGAACTGTGGGACAGTTGTATCAGCACTAAGTAGGAAAATTGACTGTCCATTCTTCACCTGTGCTCCAGGTTGAACGAGAATTTTCTGAATTCGCCCCTCAACTTGGGGTTTGAGATCAACTGTATGTTCTGCTTCCAGAGTGCCTACATAATCAGTACTGTCTTGAAGTGTGTTAGTCTGTAAAGTCTGCAACTGCACAGAGCTAGGGGGAGGCCCACTCGCTTTGGCAGACTTTTCATTTTTACTACAGGCTGTAGCAAGAACGGATAATAAAAGTGCTGTGCCAATGACCTGATAACGTTTCACTCAAAAGCTCTCCATGTTGAAGACCTTGTGAACTAGCGATTTATAAACTAGTGACATAATCTCCCTTTATGACTCACATTCTCAAACTTATCAAAGTAATGCCTCTGTCTCAGGTAGTAATTGTCGCTTGGGCAGAATTTAAAATAGGACTTACGATAAACGTTAAATCTTACTGTCAATTATATAACAAATAACATGACTCAGCTATCTAATAACTACACTCCGCGTCGGGGAAGAGTATTTCCTGAACGCCAATTATCTTCCGAAGAGAAAGCCAGACGTAAAGCCGAAGATGAAGTCTTTGCTCAACGCTGTCATGTGATTTTTGATCAAGTTCAACCAGAGCTAATTAAAGATCACTACGATTGGTTTATAGTCATGGAGCCAGACAGTGGGGATTATTTTATTGATCCAGATGAAACCGTTGCTAGGACAAAGGCTAGTGAAAAACATCCAGAAAAAATGCGCCTGATCATGCGCGTGAACGAAACTGGAGCCTGCGGCAGAATATGATCTCTGGCGAGTTTAACAGTAAGGGGGAATTAATCTTTGAAATTGGTTTAATTGCTGCTCATGTTGATATGATTCCAGTAAACGTGCTATTGGATACAGGGTTCACTGGGTTACTGGCACGCTTATAGCCAAGATGCTCTTAGCCTGGGGTGGACTCTTGAAACTAATCAACAACGAGAAATGCAAACAGCATGGGGAGAGGCACTATTTAATCTTTATCAGGGAAATGTACTAATAGATGGAGAGGAGTTCACGATTGAAGTTTTGGGTGGAGATGAACTTCCAGAAATTCTATTAGGTATCTAAGTACCTATGCAAAATTAATTGTATATTTTTCTCCAAAATCTCGAATAACTTTTTCAACATATTTAACTAAATTTGACCAACTAGAGTATGCATCTATTTCTATCCATTCATACTTCATAAATCGCCAGAGAATCTCTATTAAATTCATTTTAGGAGAGTAGGGTGGTAGCCAAAATATTTCTAATTTTTTCTCTTGCCATTCGCCAATTTTTTCCTGGATTTTCTTGCTTGTGTGAAATGATGCTTTGTCCATAACTACAATCGTTTTTATTTTGAGATCTTCAGCAAATTTATCAAGACAAGAGATAACTACTTCACTTGTAATTCTACATTCAAATATATAAGCGTCTAACTCTAGATTAATATTCATTAATCCTAGTACATTTAGCCGACGACTACGACGACTTTTAATTTCAACATCTTCTCCCTTTTCTTGCCATCCATAGGGTACATAAGGTGTTAAACAAAACCCAGTCTCATCTAAATATCTTAAGTCAATTTCTCCAGACATTTCAAGTTTTTTGAGTTCAGCTAGCTCTTCCTGTTTTTGCTTATATTCCAAGGGGTCTGGCTCTCCTGCTAATCCTATGAATAAATCTTCTCCACGTCATGTCAAAGTTTTAGGACTTACGCATTGACAAGAAAACCCAAATATGGGGTATGGATTGCAGGCATTTAACTTCGATTTTTCGAGACTTTTAAGGCGATCGCTATCCATCCAAGGATGATTGATCAAAGCCTGAAACGACGTATCTTCGTTAATGCACAAGATGATTCGTTTGTACAGTGCGTAAGTCCTAATTATATAGCTGAATAGCTACTAAAAAAAATAAGAAATTAACTAAGACAATCGTGGAAGACCCCGTGCAGTAGGGGATTGGTCAATCTACTTGGAGAAATCCCCTTGCGAAGTTGTGGCTAATTTCAGTTGTAAATTTTATCGATATTCGTGCTGATATTTGCGTGACATTTATCCGGAATCCTATTTTCTGCGTTTGTAGTTCTGTAGTATTAAGGTAACTGCAATAAGTGTATGTACAAACTAAACGGTTTAGTTTGTACTTGGAACAAGCTCTCGCTTATCTACCTCCGGTATTAATATTAAGGATAAATTATGGACCCTATCACTTCAGCAATTGTTTTGGGCATCGCAGGAAATTTTGCTACAGATGCGGTCAAAGCTGGTTACAAAGCGCTCAAAGATGTTTTAGGAAAGAAATACGGTGAAGATAGTGACCTAGTTGAGGCGGTCAACAAATTGGAACAAAAGCCGAATTCCGAAGCTCGTAAAGCCACGGTACAAGAAGAAGTTGAATCCGCCAAAGCGTTACATGACTCCGAAATTGTGCAGTTAGCGCAACAATTGCTCCATGTGGTGAAAGAACAACCGGGTGGACAGCAGTTTATCACCCAAACTATCAGCAATGTCAGATATGCTGCCACCTCTGGTACTGGTAAGGCTAGTATCAGCAATATTAACGAACACGGACAATCTCAAGCATAGCTAGAACATTACTTTCATCAATCAGGAGAAGGTAAGCTAGCATGACAGAACAAAGCGATATCCAACAAACAATTACGGAAGCACAATATGCCGCCACTTCAGCTAGAGGTAGTGCTGTTATTAATATCACCAACTATTATTACCGTGAAGATGTTGCGGTAACACCTGTCAAGCTTGCCGACCCTTCTGCTGATGAAAATCTTTCATGCCCTTACCAAGGTTTATTTCATTTCGATCCCAAAGACGCTGAATTCTTCTTCGGACGGGAGGTTTTTGTAGAAGAACTAGTTCTAGCAACTGCAACCCGTAGCTTTATTCCTATACTAGGCGCATCAGGAAGCGGCAAATCTTCGGTAGTGTTGGCAGGATTAGTGCCAAAATTGCAACAAGATGGTCATTGGAAGTTCACTCACTTTCGTCCTGGTTCTGATCCTTTCCAAGCTCTGGCGGAGGCACTCGTTCCACTTTACGAGCCTGAAAAAAATGCTACTGAGCAAATACATCAAGCTCGCCAGTTAGCTGAATACTTTGTTAACGGTTCTGTTCCTCTTAAAGATGTTTTTGCCCGAATTAAACGCAATCATCCCAATAATCGAGTGTTGTTAATTGCTGACCAGTTTGAAGAACTTTACACTTTATGTAGCAATGAGAAGATCCGCCGTAGTTTCCTAGATACTTTATTAGCTGGCTTTCAATCTTTCGGTTCCAACTTTCAATCTTCTCCTATGTTGGTTGCAACGATGCGGGCGGATTTCTTAGCGAATGCGCTCTTGTACCGCCCATTTGCAGATGTGTTGCAAAATGCTGATATCAAACTAGGAGCAATGAATCGCTCCGAACTCTCACAGGTGATTGAAAAGCCTGCCCAAAAGTTGGGAGTTACTTTTCAAGATGGACTGGTAGAACGCATTCTGGATGATGTAGAGGACGAGCCAGGAAATTTACCAATGCTTGAGTTTGCCTTGACACAGCAAGAGCATCAGAAGCGGCGTCTTGTTTTTTTTGTTATCCTTGTTGTCCTCTTAGTTCTTGTGACATTTGTGAGTGTATTGTGGAGCAAAGAACAGCAAACACGGACTGTTCTCGCCCGTAGCTTGATAAATCAGGCTGAACTGACGAGAAAACAGGACAATAATTTGCAGATCAGCGTTGCACTCGCCATAGAAGCTATAAACCAATCTCCTTCTGAAGCATCTGAGGGATTCATGTACAATGCATTGCCCCTACTTCCTCGTTCCAAACCTCCCATCATTAAACATAAGAGCGGTGTAAATGTCATCGCTTTCAGCCCGAAGGGAACGTACCTGGCCACAGCAGGTTGGAAAAGTATTGCAGAGCAAGATGGGAAAATAGATTCGCCTGCGAACACATGCGTGTGGGAGCCCGCCAGGCACAAGCTGCTAAACGGCAAACCGAATAACTGCCTGGAACACAAAGATAATGTGAATGCTGTTGCTTTCAGCCCGGATGAGAAATACCTAGCTACGGCAAGTTTAGATGGGAAAGCCTGCGTGTGGGAGATCATTAGTAGAAAAGAAATCTGGTGCAAAGACTATAAGAATGGTCTAAAGGTAGGTGCGAATGCCGTCAGCTTTAGCCCGGATGGTAAGTATTTGGCTATAGCAGAAGCTGATGGCAAAGTCTTCGTGTTCAAGACAAATGGCTACGGGTTAATCAATTCTACGAAGCATAAAGGTAGTGTATTAGCTATGACCTTCAGTCCGGATGGGCAATACCTAGCTACAGCCAGTTTAGATGGAACCGTTCGCGTGTGGCATGATTGGAAGCTCCGAAACAGTAGCAAGGAGCCAGTCAAGCTGATACACAGCGGACCAGTGACAGATGTGGCTTTTAGCCCAGATAGCAAATACATAGCTACCGCATCTGGTAGAATCGCGAAAGTGTGGGAGATCAACACCGGCAATTCAGTTAAAGAGTTAATAAAACATGATAAGGGTGTATTGGCTGTAACTTTCAGTCAGAATGGGCAATACGTAGCCACAGCAAGCTTAGATGGAACCGTTCGCGTGTGGCATGATTGGAAGCTCCGAAACAGTAGCAAGGAGCCAGTCAAGCTGATACACGGCGGACCAGTGGCAGATGTGGTCTTTAGCCCAGATAGCAAATACATAGCTACCGCAAGCAGCGACAGTACCGCCCGTGTGTGGGATGCTACCAGTGGTGATGAATTTACACGTCTAATCCACAAGGATGGAGTGAATGCCATCGCTTTTAGCCCAGATAAAAAGTTTCTACTAGCTACAGCCAGTTTAGATGGGACTGCCCGCGTGTGGGAGATTAACAGTGACAGAACAGTTGCGCTTATGAGACATAATACAAAGGTGAATGCTATGGCTCTCAGTAATGATGGGAAGCACATAGCCACAGCAAGCAACGACGAAACTGTCCGCGTGTGGAGTGCCACTAGTGGCTATCAAGAACTCGTACTTCGACCGCAAGGGGGTTCTGTGATGGTTGTAACCTTCAGCCAAAATGGCAAATATCTAGCTGCGCTAAGCAGTAACAACAAAGTTACGGTGTGGGATGTCGTCAGTGACCAACAAATCTGGCACTCACCACCCGAAAAGAACGTAAACTCTGTAGCCTTCAGTCCAGATGGTAAGTATTTAGCTACGACAAGTTCCTATTACGCTGAACTGTGGTCGATTCCTGATGGCAAGAAGATACACAAGCACCCCATGGAACACAAGCAGTACATAACATCTGTAGTTTTTAGCCAGGATAGTAAATATCTGACCACGGCAAGTAGAGACAATACTGCCTGCGTATGGGATGTTTCCACTGGTCAGAAAGTCATGCCATGTGTGGAACATCCAGCTTTCGTAGAGGCCGTGGCCTTCAACCAAGATAAAGATCGCAAACTCCTGGCTACCGCAAGCAGGGATGGTACAGTTAAGGTGTCGGAGATTCCTAATGGTAAAAATTTATATGAGTTGTCACTCTAGTGGCCAGTAACATCCGTACTTTTTAGCCCAGATAGCAAATACTTGGTCACAGTAAGCAGTGACGATACTGTTAGGGTTTGGGAAGCCACCCAAAAGAGCGACGAGCCAGCCGCAACGATGAAACCCGAAGCACCAGTGACAGATGTGTCCTTCAGCCCAGATGGCAAATACTTTGCTACAGCAAGCAAGGATAGTACTGTCCTTGTGTGGGAGACTACCAATGGCAAGAAGCCAGTAGAAACCATACGACACGAGGAACCTGTAACGGCTGTAGCCTTTAGCTCAGATGGTAACCATCTGGCTACGACGAGTGGTAAGACTGCCCGCGTACTACTTTTTTGGCGACAGCAGGAGCAGAAACTGATTGAGGATGCCTGTGCTCACCTGACGGAAAATCTCACGCCGAAGGAGTGGAATCAGTATGTTGGGGATAATGTACCATATCACAAAACCTGTAAATTGCCGTGAAGGCTGGCGGATATAACTTGTCTGTTGCGGCTTTCCTATTGTTCACTCAGTGGGATTTTTCAGCAGCCTACGTGTCTTGATCGCCGCGTCTTTCATCTCATTTTTTATTTCGTCTTGTCTAATTGTTTGATTCTTCAAAACAGAACTAAGATGTTCCTGTAGAATCTTGGATGCTTCTGTGTATTTAGTAATTGAAGGACGTAGTACCGAATTCTGGCTCATCTCTAGCAGTTTTGGGTAGTAGCTGTATCTTTTAACAAGCTGTAGGTCATTAAATAGTGAACGACGGCTAGGCATATGCCCAGTTTTTAGGGCGTACTTCCGCTGAGTGGCAGCACTGCTGAAGAAATTAATTGCTTTCCAAGCTTCATCTTGATGTTTTGAACTGCTGGCAATTCCTAAGCCCCACCCTCCTTGACAAGCTCCGCTTTTATTGTTTCCTTCGTGTACCATTGGTACGAAATCGAACTGATCTCGAATCTGAGAGTCTGCCAGATTGGCTTCTTCATTCCAAACATAGGGCCAGTTTCGTAAAAAGACTGCTTCACCCTTCTCGAACACGCTGCTGGTTTCTCTTTCCGTAAATTTGATAACTTCAGGAGAAGAGATTTTGTTTGCAATAGTGTCGTGTAAAAATTTGACTGCTCTGAATGCTTGGTCTTTGTCTAGCCCTACGTCACCAGTTTGATCATTAATCCAAAAGCCACCATAACCTGTAAGAATCTCGACAAACATTGCCACAAGTCCTTCGTACTGCATACCCTGCCAGACGTACCCCCAAGGTGCTAGTTTTTTTTCCTGCAACTTCTTAGATATTTCTATCAACTTATCGAAACTTTTCGGTGGATCAGGATATCCTACCTGTTTGAGCAAGTCTTTGCGGTAGTAGAGTATGCCAATATCAGAGTGGAAGGGAATTCGATATAGTTTCTTTTTATACAACCCACCATTCCAATCATTTAGCAGAAAGTCTGCTTTCAGCTTTTCTAACTCTTTGTCGGAAATTTTCTTTGAGAGATCAACCAGTAACCCTTGCTTAGCCAACTCAGGCACCCAGATAATGTCCATAAAAACCAGATCGTATGACTGTAACTCAGTAGGTGATTCTTTTTGCGCTAAGGCACGGGCATAAATATTTTCTACTAAATTAGTAGCGTCTGGCGCTTCCATTATTTGAATACGAATCTTTGGGTTTTCTTTCTCAAAATCTTCAATTAGTTCTTCCCAAAGCGAAGTTTGAAGGGCTGGAAGCAAAATATTTATCTGGACTGGTTGTTGCTGTAGTATATTTGGCAGAAGTTTTAAATTACTTAGAGAGACAATTATTAGCCCCCCTATCAGTAGAAAAGCCAATTTTGTTCTAAGCATTCACATTCCCCCTCTCGAGTAGCAATTGGAAGGATAACCCCTCAACAAATTGTCTGCCATAGTTGCGACATAAAAATCTTTCTTTACCATTACGAATGTGACCATTTTTTACCCAGAGCTATTTCACTTTAAAAGTAGGGGTTGTATGATATAGTATGACGCAAAAATTTAGAGCAGATCTACTCTTGTGAGTCAACTAGCAATTCTAGAAGCCTTAGGCATCAGATTTTATCGTGTAGCGTTAATTTAAAAAAAATTGCTGAAAGCTAAATTTAACAATAATTTCCAAACTAGATTACATAATTTTACAAAAATTTTAGCTCAATGCCAAGAGCGCCCTCGCTCTGCATAAAGACCAGCATTTCCGTGCAGCGATCTCTGCTGCGTTCCATGCAGATCTGCACGTATACAATGAGCAATCACCCAAGAAAAACAGCCATCCGTTTTCT
>Ga0209611_10001407_pt1 | contig 40797 bp, 28 predicted proteins | sample S1TSphgellanicum_3_FD_187693 | JGI IMG/M metagenome (GOLD analysis project Ga0209611, IMG submission 187693) | Host-associated microbial communities from peat moss isolated from Minnesota, USA - S1T2_Fc - Sphagnum magellanicum MG (SPAdes) (version 2) | ecosystem: Host-associated > Plants > Peat... | reverse complement strand
AAAAAAAAAAAAAAAAAAAAAAAACCTTGAAAGATTTTTCCTTCAATCCTTGAAGCCCCTTCATGGAAAAGACTTCCCCTAGGCTACATGTAAAGAACTGGTAGAATTTTTCTAGTGTTATGTTGAGGGTGCCACAGGAATGGGTTAGGTACAGACAATTACGCCCAAAAGGGATTATTACGGAACGCGGAATTTGGCTGGCTGGTTGTGTGGGTTCTGAGAAGCTGCTGCTGTTGTTTCTGCTGGTATACGCACGCACACGGTTGGCTATGGGGTTTGAACTTTGAACGTGTTGACGAGTCGGTGAGAGTCTTTACTGCTCAGCTGCCCCTTGCCCGGACACTTGCCCGGACTCTCTCTTTCTCTCTCTCTCATTTGTCCGCACTCTGTGTGTCTGTCTCTCACTTGCCCGGAATATATTTCTCTCTGCCCGGGTATTTTCTCTCTCTTGCCCGGGGGTTTCTCTCTCTCTTGCCCGGACTCTCTTTCTTCTCTCGCCCAGTCCCAGTTTTTCAACGTTCTGTTTTGTTTTTTTGCGGCCATGGAGGGCGTGTTCTGCGACGGCGTGGGGGAGTGGCGTCACCAACCAGCCAACAAGACAGAGGTCCTGCCTTTTGCTCCTGCCGTTTTTTTTTTCGGAATGAACGTCGCAGTAGATCCAGGAACGGAATAAGAAGAAGAAGGATCATTTGTTTGAAAGTCTCCGTGTTTGTTTTTTCTCAGTAGAAGCAGAGGTGGAAAAATTAACGACGATGATGACGATGATGTTGAGGATGATGATGCAGATCTTGACGGTCTAAGACCATAGAAGAACAACAAGAACAAGAACAAGAACCGGAAGAACAGGAACACCAAAAAAACAAACAACTAGAACAGGAAGATTTCGTGGCTTGCGAAATCTGAATTCTGTTTTGTGATGAGTTCAACTTCATGGCTATGAAGCGGCTGAGAAGAGAATCAATATGTCGAGTTTAAGAGGTACACCCTATTGTTTCCTGGCAAGAATTCTGGGCTTTTGAAATCCATCAATTATTAACATTTGATGTGACGATTTTTTGTTTGTTTGTTTGTTTGTTTTTGCATCTTGTACAACACAATAATAGGTCAACTCTTTGTCAATTATTCAGCCGTTAAAGTTGCTCAGGAATTGTGCTTCTGATGTAAGAAGAAGCACAATCCCTGAGCCTCAGTTCACACAGTGCTCTCTAACTGGAGCAGAATTAAATGATCTTCTTACATCAGGGATTTAGGGTTACTTTTTTTCTCCACAAACTGGGATCAAAATTCTGGTTTCCACAAAGTGTCACAGAATTCAAGCCTGATCAGATATTGGTTACAAGTAGCTAGCTTCATGTACATTCATTATTATTTCCAGGTTTGTGTGAAAATTGAGGTTTTGTGTTCACCACAGTTAGGGTTTTGTGCAGCAGCAGACTCATGACATCTGTCAGTAGCCATAACAAATAAATCAGTGAACTAATCTTCAATTAGACTGTTGACCCACAAGCTTCAACTGTGCACTTGACAAGCTGACCTAAGTTATGCTCTGTGTATGAGGTCGGCTCGAACTGTCCTCAAACATAGTAGAAAACAACCTTGAAATTGTGGTCAGAATGTCACAGAGGGAGAGGTTTGGCTCAACAAGGAAGTTAGGGTTTTCAGGTACAGCAATCTATTGTTGGGTAAAATATGTACTTGGTAGTAGCAGTAGCTTGAATAAGCCTGTGTTGTGTGGTGCATTAGATTAGCCTCCTGAACTGAATCTAATACTTTGTAATCTTGTGTTGGTGACTGTTAGTGTAAAAGCAAATGGCGTCAAATCAGGGGCCAGTAAAAGGAGGCCCACCTCCACTGACATCTCAGTCGCCGTCGACTCAAGTCAGCGGCAACTCTAGCTCTTCAGTCCCTGTGGGCCTGATTGTAGGCATTACAGCAGGTGTTGCAGTAGGGATATTGCTATCATTAGCTTTGGTTATATTACTTTGCTGCTTTTTTCGAAGAATTCAGTCGAAGAAAGGGGGTGAGCAGAAGGGACAGGTGATACCGATCCGTGTGAATGGGGTCAATTCAAGCAGCATTATGTCCGATTCCATCTCATCACCCCATTCGTCTTCTCCTAACAAACCACACTGGTGGAGCCATGATCGGCAACTGATTCCATCCTCTTCTGGTGTGACCAAATTTTCTTACAAGTAAAAAACCACAATCCTTCACATTTACACATCATGATTGGTGTGAATATGTCTCCTTTCAGAACATTTGGCAAAAGTCATTTGAATTTACACCACCTGTGGTAGTTGGCATTGCCCATGTTCAAGGTTGACAAGGTTGATACTCATTTCTAATGGAGTGTTGAATTAAAAGAGGACATGTTTAAGGAATTCTGTATTGCTTGTTTGCAGGGAGCTGCAGAAGGCAACACATAATTTTACAGCCTTACTAGGCCAGGGATCATTTGGCCCTGTATATAAAGCCACTATGAAGCCACTTGGTACTAATCTTGCTGTCAAAGTTTTGGCCAAACACTCCAAGCAAGGTGATGCCGAGTTCCAAACGGAGGTGCATGCCTTACCCTGTGTATTTCTGATCTCACGTGTCCATTACTGGATGGCCTGTATCCAATGGCCAGCAGATACTTAGGAAGCATCAGTTTATACTTTGGTTTTCATATTGCAGGTTATGCTTTTGGGGAGGTTGCACCATCGTAATCTGGTGAACTTAGTGGGCTATTGTGAGGAACGTGGTCAGAGAATTCTTGTGTATGAGTTCATGACCAACGGGAGCCTTGAACAGCAATTGAATGGTATGTTCCTCTTGTAGGTACTCTCGCATCTGAGCTGTAACAAAGCATGAAGTGTATAGCCTCAGCTAATTTTCACCAACACTGGCACATTTTTCATGGTGGACCTAGAGTTTGTCCCATCAGAATTGAGAGGGGTTGATAAGAGTGGGATTTTCTAAGAATTTTGTCCCTGCTGTTACTGTGAGGAGGGGGATGCTAAAGGTAGAGGCATGACTACCTTAATCTGTTTTCCAGATAAGGAGCACAAGCCGTTGAGCTGGGATCAAAGGGTGCGGATTGCCCAAGACATTTCACGAGGGATTGAATACCTTCATGATGGAGTATGTATTATCCTTCTTGACATGAGAATGTGGCATTATCACACTACTTGCATCTCACCCATTATCCCAACCAGAATCTACAATGACCTTATGACATATGAACATGTGCAAGCATAGTTTGACAGGACTTATGCAACAGTTGTTGTTTCTTTGACCAGGCAGTACCACCTATTATACATCGGGACATCAAATCTGCAAACATTTTGCTGGACTCCACCATGGCAGCTCGGGTGGGTTCATTCACATCTCCTATAGCTGTATAAAGTCTACCTAGTTGATGATGTACACCAAGGAACCTTGAAACCTGGAAACTTGGAACCTAAAGTCCTGTAACTGGATAGTTTACATGTATGCCTCAGAACTGCACAGTACACAAGCATTCGTTGATCAACTTGACCTGCCATTCTTTGTAATTCAAGGCCTGGATTTTGAACCCTGAAGTCCAGTACTTGCAATTGACTCTTATCTTTATATTTTCTGTTTGCAAATTTTCTTTCTTCTCACATGAAATGTGATGATGGCAGGTGGCAGACTTTGGATTGTCAAAGGAGGCAGATATGGATGTCCCTCTGTCTGGGGTGAAGGGAACATTTGGGTATGTTGACGACCAGGGCCAAGAGTTCCACTGCTCTCTTGACCCAACCCGAGCTCCTGTTCATTTTTGAATTTTATTGCACTGACAGATGCAAACATCTAAGGGCTACAATATTCACAAGGCCATGTGGTGATGTACGGTCAGATCTGTGGGTACGGGCCTTTTTGTGGCCAGACCAATGATATGATTCTTAGGGGTTAGAACATGCGGTAAAGAAGTTGAATGGCTGTTCACTCAGTAGGTATATCTTTCTCATAAACAGATATGATAGGTGGTTAATTTATACATGTTGCCATTGAAGGTCCCTGAACACGCATATGACTGTCACTGTCATCCAAACTGCTCCCAGTTTTTTGTTATGTTCTCTCTCTTTTTTTTGGGTTGGGTTTCCTCTTGTTCATGCTTGCTGATTTGTTGCAGATCTGAGAAGAGTATATACTTATTATTGGTTATTTCTCAATTCTATTCAGGTTGAATTAGATTGTAAGAGTGGAGAAAAATTTCTGATGGTGATATTCTCTCATGTAGGGGCAACCTGCCACTTTTTATTTTAGCAAGAACAAATTTTTGTCAAGCTCAAGTCATGTCATCAGGCTGACAGTTTGTTTTAAACCTGGGGCCAGGTATGTGGATCCAGATTATATTTCTACCAATCGCTTCACAGAAAAGAGTGATGTGTACAGTTTTGGTGTCCTACTCTTTGAGCTTATTACAGCTCGCCACCCACAGCAGGGACTTATGGAGTATGTCCATCTGGTACGTGTTGCATGAGCAAGGATCCTCATGATCAATATTCAAATCCTTCCCAATTTAGCTCAATCAACACCTGCAAAGGACCATTAAATCTTAATTGCTCTCTAGACACCTAATTTTCTCAGGCTTGGATCATGTTTCACTTGTGGCAATTCTCCCTCTTGATCCAGAACTAGCCATATTATCAATCAGGTATTGATCAGGATTTTGCAATTGCTCATCTCATAAGAGGCCTTGTGCAGTAAGAATCATGTTTATCTCGGTGGAATTGTAGGCAGCTATGGGTGTGGAAGGGAAAGAGGGATGGGCTGAGTTGTTGGACTCAAGACTTGATGGAAACTGTGATCCGGAAGATTTGGGTGCCATGGCTGCAATTGCCTACCAATGTGTGAATGACCAACCGAGAAAGCGGCCTAAAATGCGCATGGTAGCTCAGACATTGTTGACACTTGGACGGCGTCAATACAGCCATCTCTCAACCATGCCCTCAATTGCGGAATCAGGTATATCCATTCGCAAAGAATTTCACCCAGGTGAGCGGAGTAAGAAGCAATCAAGCACAAGGGCAATTGGGAACATAAATGGGAGTGGTGTAGAGATGGTCTAACAACTCCATGAGATAATTGTAACCTATCCAGGTGCCTCTTCTAATCTCATAACACCATCTCATTTAGATATGTACACAGTTAGAAGTTTTTTTATTCCGGCATAAATCTGTGCACAGCTTGCTGGGTTGCACAACCAACAGTTGTTGCAGCAGCCATGGTACTCTAAAATCAATGCAGTTTTGGTGATGTTGCTTTGACTAAACCATTTGTATTTCATACACGAGAGTGAAACTCAACAGTGACCTTAATACATCTTATTCTGATCCAAGGATTTATTTGGAAATTGCACAGTTTGTGTTACTTCATTTGGGATTTCAGAAAGATGCATTAATAATGATTTTGAGAAACTTTCTATCAAGCTAATATTGTCACCAATGGCTACTTGAGAGGTGGTTTGTGTTTTCATTAATATTGTCATCAATTAAAAGTGAGGTGAATTGGATGGAATGTTCGTAAAATTGGTAGTGGACTAACAGATAGAATGCATGAAAATCATTGAATGTGGTTACCATTTGGGATGTACATTCTTCCCACATTTTGTATTCAAGAAGATTTCATAGTTTCCAATGTCTTCAGTTGTCGCTTGGTGTTCTTCAATGTTTCCAAACTATTCCGCCACTTTCATGACATTCCTTCCATGTGTCTCAACCGGTGTTTGTTTTAGGAACTTTGTGATGTAGCCAAAGTGGTGATCATGTGTATGAAGATTTGGCCTAAAGTGCTGATCATCCATGGGAAGATTTAGCCAAATCTGGCTATAAACCAGATATGAAGGTATGAAAGTTTATTCATCCTGTTAATACTTTTCGTTACTTACTGGAAACAAGTATTATGGAAATCTTGTGAATTGGCATAAGAACTGGACCATGGAACTAGTCTTTTGCTAGATTCAGAACCAAACCAAAGTCAGAAAAAAAACATCTTTGAATATTAGGGTTGGATATTTAGGTAAGAAAGTTGATTGTCTTTTGAAAACTTGACATCTTTGGACTCCCTTCGTGCATCTAACCAAAGTTTTCAAATTTCACTTTCCCAAACTTTGCGATGCACATATTGTATACAAATCGATTCTTGTGACTTTGTTATCGAAATAATGTAATTAGTGATTTTTTAGGGTTTGATGTCTTTTCCCATTTTTATGCATAAGCATATAAAAAAAATCACTAATTACATTATTTATGCATAAAAAAATTGTATAAATTCTAATAATGATGATGATGGTTTGAATTTGAACTCAATTGAATTTGAATTTGAATTTGATTCAATGTAAGTATTTGAATTCAATTAAAGTTTTTGAATTCAATTCAAGTTGCATGCGATGTCATTCAATATTTTCATTCAAATGGAACTTAATTTTCACAAATTCAACTTACTTTTTTCATCATTTCGTTGGCACCGAGAGTGCATATTAGTGTGGCGCCCAAGTAATGTAAATTATTTATGCCATGAAGCCTTGTTGTGATTGACATCATTCTTGGCAATTTGTAGCTACTTATGATCAAGGTTTTTTTCTTCCTATTGTAGCACACTTCAAGTGACACCTTTGGTCAAAAAAATTCCAAACCCTAGTGACACATTAATTGTTTCAAAACTAAATTGTAAAATCATAATTTGACAACTTTCTTGAATTAATTATTATTATTTTCAAAAAATGGTGATTTTTCTACCCCCAAAAAAAAAAAATTCACAAAATATTCCCATTTTGATTTGATTTGATTTGATTTTGGTTTTCCATAGCATGAAAATTCAACCCATTAAAAAAAAAACTCCTTAATTTACACCCAATTAAACCATTTCCAAAAAAAAAAAGAGTGACATCTACATTCAAGATTAATTTGTTTATTAATAATTTTGTGATTAGTACTTTTGATTTTTGATAAATTATAACAAACAAAAATTTGTCAAAGTATTGGTGTGTTTGGCCATAGAATACTTCCATAAGGGGTATTTGTAAGAAGAGATCAAGGATTTAATGTTGGTTTTTGGACACAACTATGGTAATAGCCTAGCAAGTTTGGCACTTTGATGTTGAATATTTAATTATATTTTCTCCTAAGATTCTAGCAATTAAGGTGTTATTTAATCATTTTTCCAAAAGACCTGAATTTTTTTTTCTCATAATTATTAATTGCCAAACCTCTTAGATTATTCCTAAGTATACAATTTTTTTGGGTCAAATATCCAAAACCCTTCAATTATTTCTTGTTGAACTTGATGGGTGACCCTTGGCTACTCTAAAATTGTTTTGTGTTGTGTGCAAAAACATTCACAATCCAAATAGCCACATAAACCCCAAGCCATGGTTATTAAGAAATTACAAAACAACTTATTTAGTGTACATGATGGTATAAGGTATCCCCGTGTTGACCAAGGTTTTATTTATTTATTTATTATTATTTTCCAATTTTGTGATGTAGCCACAATGGTGATTGTCCACAAGAGGAAATAGCCAAATTTGGCTAGGGGTGAGAGAGGAAAATTTTAATTTAAAAAAAAAGAATCTTGCTCTATTTTGGCAATCTATTGGAACCTATTGTCCCAATATGGTGATTTGAGAAATATTTTCCTTGAAATATGGCGATTTTGGTACATGTCATTCACAAAAACCCTTTCTATGACTAAAAATGCAATTTCCAAAGGAAAAAAACTTGTAATGGGGGAAATCATAACAAATTAGGTAAAGTAGACAACATTCACACTTGTACCACACTTTGCACATACAGTTACAAAATAACCGATTTAGTTAGCTACCACTACTACTAGGCTTATTAGCCTAGTGAAGTAAAAAACAATACATAACTTGCATGAAAGTTGGGGTGGTTGTTTGAGCCCAAACCCTAACTTCCAAATTCCAATAAAATAAAACACCTTTGAATGTGATTCTCAACTCTTGTCATAAGACAAAAAAGTCTTAGAAAGAAGTTCATATTGGAATTTGTTTAAGTTGAGATATTCAAAAGCAAAGATTTATTAGAAAAAAGATTGCACCCAACTTGATAATTAAAAAAAAGTCTTAGAAAGAAGTTCATATTGGAATTTGTTAAGTTGAGATATTCAAAAGCAAGTTTTATTAGAAAAAAGATTGCACCCAACTTAATAATTAAGAAAACTCTTAGAAAGAAGTTCATATTGGAATTTTTCATATTGGAATTTGTTAAGTTGAGATATTCAAAAGCAAGATTTATTAGAAAAAGATTGCACCCAACTTGATAATTAAGAAAAGTCTTAGAAAGAAGTTCATATTGGAATTTGTTAAGTCGAGATATTCAAAATCAAAGTTTTATTAGAAAAAAAATTGCACCCAATTTAATAATTAAGAAAACTCTTAGAAAGAAGTTCATATTGGAATTTTTCATATTGGAATTTGTTAAGTTGAGATATTCAAAAGCAAGATTTATTAGAAAAAAGATTGCACCCAACTTGATAATTAAGAGAAGTATTAGAAAGAACTTCATATTGGAATTTGTTAAGTTGAGATATTCAAAAGCAAGATTTCTATTAGAAAAAAGATTGCACCAAACTTGAGATAATCAAATCCAAACATGATGATGCACACTAGGAATGGGGCTAATAGTGGTGGAGGGCAAAGTTCTTTGGGATTCCTATTCGGAGTGGATCCACCACCACCACCCAAAAAACCCGATATGGGATCCTCCTCCTCCTCACTTCCAATGCAAATCGATCATCACATACCCCAACATATACAACCGAGTTATGTTAGACTTGTGCCGGTGCCCGATAAGAGATTGTCGGTGAAGAAGAATGCCTTTGATTATTGTGGCATGTCTAAAAACCATCTCAATGGGCGATCATCATCATCGGGAATCAAATGGACCCCGAAATATTGCCCCGATGAAAAAGCAAGCGACTTTATCCGACATCGTCCCGCAACAAAGGTGCATGAAGTTCCCGGCGGCCCTTCATCTCTAGGATACATTTTTGGTGGAAAATGAAAAAATTTCTCGAGTTCGTTGATTGATCGGCCATAATGATGTAGGGTAAACTTACTTGGGGGATATGAAATCCTTAATTGAAACTAAATGAATGAACAATCTCCACTTGTACAAGAATACCAATTCCAAGTAGGAATTTCTTTTGATATTCTAGAGATTATAATAATGTAATTTGTAACCAATTTAAAAAATGTTTTCATGTAATTGTTGCCTACATGAATCAAGTATGCATTGTAAAAGTACATTAGCATTCAAGGGGGGAGGTTGAAACTCAGAAAACCATCAATTTTGGTGGTAAACTGAGTTTCATCCTCCTGTCTTTCCTTTTTCCTGAGCGCCTCCACTGCTGCTACATATATTTTCACTGCTCCTAGCTGTACAACTACTAGTCTCGAACCTTGCGCATTAAATGCTGAGTATCAGCATTTCATACTGAGTTGTAGCATTTCATACTGAGATTTATTAAAATGTCTTTACTTTGTGGATACCACTGAAAGAGGGGATAGGGAGTGAAAGGAGGCCCAAAAGACAGGGTGAAGACAGGGTTACTTCATGGATAACTCTAGTGTGTCCAAGTTTTTTTTAGATTTGTGGTTTTGAGATTTTTTGAGCTTGCCCAAAACAAAATCATACCAAACAAAAAAAAAAATGCAACATTCTTGGACCAACTTAAATTTTTCACTTCATCACCCCCACACAAGTTTGGAGTCTCACCACCCACATGATATGGCTAGAAATTTTTTTGATATAATTTTTGGATGTCAAAAGACAATGGTATATATATATATAAAGAGGTGGTTTTGCATTGAATTGGGTTTAAAGCCACATACTTTCTAATGTTTGCAATGAAGTTTCTTCAAATGATTTATATATTTTTATTTTCTATATATCACTTGACTAAATGTCAATGAATTATTTATTTTTAAAAATTTGTTTGCCTTTATTGAACGTAAAGGCTCAAGGTTTTGCACTTTGCTATTCATAGAACTTTTAGCTTGAAATGTTGACACCCCAAATTAAAAATTTAAGAAACGATGACACGATGAAAAAACACATTTTGGTGCACTTGAACCAATAGATTTTAATTTTATAGATTTTACTATCTATTGATTCAAGTACACAAAACTACTATAAAGCTTGATTAAAAAAAACAACTTGTTAGAAAAAACAAGTTGAATTTTAATTTGGGTGTGAAGTTGATCATTATATTTGGTGTCAATCTTTTTTTTTTGGGGATAAGCAAAGAGGAGTATATTGTTTATAATTGGAATTTTAAGTTCAATACCTAATATGTGTGTTTAATTCATTATCAAATCTTATAATTCTAAATTTCTTGATCCCTAATGATTTAATATAACCTCAAGCACTTGGTTAACTTATGTACCAACTACACTCATGTGCACACACTTCCAAACCAAGTATAAGAAATTTTGGGCCTAGTGGGTCCAATGCTTTTTGATAGTGTGAATGCACAAATTTTATCAATTCATCCCATTTCATCCCATTTCATCCATCCAACAAAGCATCATTGTACACACACACACACACACGTCACATGAACACCATTAATTCATTTTAATCTCATTTGTCTCACTACCCATTCTCAAAGATTTTTTACTCCAATATCATAAACTTAAATTCTTTCACTCAACACCTAATTTGACCTAATCAACTTAATGTAAATTTTTACAAATTTTTAACTTTTAATCAAATTTTTAACAACCTAATATCAACAACACTCTAACTTTATTTTGGACTTTCATTGCACTTAATTATAATATGACATAAGTTTGATCTATTTATGGTGGTTAATAATCTTAAATTCATCAAGTCACGTTCCCCCAAAATCCATACTTATCAAAATAAATCCTCACAACTCTTAATTTATAATGTTTGTACAAAAAAATTCAATTAATGACTGATTAAATCTATTTACCCATTGATTATGAATGAATAACCAACTTCATATAATCCAATTACACATAAACACCAAAATTTGTTAACCCTACTAGTTGGCTTTTGGCCCATAGTTGAGTTTTTGTATGTGTACCTTAGTTACCTTAGTTACCTACTAACAAGCCAATAGCTCTTAACTATGAAATGACTAATAACCATTGGTTGCAAGCATTGCACACAAAACATTGGATGCATTTAAAAAATATATATATATATATTATTCGGTAAATGTTTGCCCAATTTTTTTTGGTAATAACCATTGGTTATGTATTAGGGCTAGGTTTTCAAAGACCTAGTTGGTAACCCTTGGTTAAACTATCGGTTATACCCTGGTTATAGGGTTTTATAAAAATATTTTAAACTATTATTTTGTGGTTTTTTTATTATCATGAACAACTTTAATGTTTTAGGATTGATAACCGTTTTGGTATGATAAACTAGGTCATCATGGTAGGTTATTAGGTTTTGAAAAATTCAATATTAGACAATCAGGTTATTAACAGGTGGCCAAAAAAATCAATAACTTGCTGGCAGCTGATTGGTAACCGGGCCAAAACTCAATAACCGGCCAACATTAAATTGTTGTCCGGTTATTGGGTTCTGGTTATCATCCTGGGTATTGATGACCTAAAGATACCCTCCGATCATCTAACGGGTCCAATTACCCGCCGTGGTTTGTTAAAATTCAAAGAACCGGTTCCGGTATTCTGACCGCGATCCACCAAAAGTAAATAAATATTGGAGGAGGCAAAGGGACGGGACAGAGAACCCCCGGTTCTTCATGAAGCCCGGAGGTTCTTTCAAAAAATTTCAAAGAACTGCCCGACGCTGGTGTGGACTCGCTCTCTCGTCGCCCTCGTCGTCGTCGCGAGTCCTTCGCTTCGACTTGTTTGGATCCCGCGCTTCGCGCCGCACTAGGGCAGCGCATAGTGCGAGAGGACGCAGAACTTGCACGAGAATCCTTAGAGGGTAGTCAACGGGGGCCATTGCAGCGGGGAATTTTTACGCAAAGTCTTCTAAGGGTGGAGGAAGAACAATCCGTTGCTGTTGAAATAATCGGTAAGTTGAGCTTTCGTGCAATGTTGTCGTGATCCAGTGATAGTAATGTCGATAGAGTCTGTGGGCTATTGTTCAGATCTGACTGACTCTCCTGCGGTACGATGCGTGCAGTCTCCCTTTGTCTCTCTCCATCGCGATCTCTCTCGCTTTTTTTCCGTTTTTTTCTCTTTTTTTAGGTGCTGATTTTTCAAAATCTTGGGGAAACAGTGGAGAGCGTCGACAAAACATGGCCGACTGGCAGCTAACAAGCTGTTGTAGCCACACACAAGTTGCGTTTATTGCTACCATCGGTGCCTTCATCTTCGTCATTCTCGCTGTAAGTGTGTTTTGGGAAGGTCAGGGTGTGCAATGTTAGGGTGAAGAAGAAGAACGATAAGAAGTTAGGGATGGCATGCCACATTGTTGTTGTTGTTGGGAAGCAGAGAGAGCTATTCTTGAATCTTAGTCCGATGAAATGATGGGACATGCTGCGGCATTTCTGTGTTTTGTTTTGAATGCAGTTGTGGAGAACGCCGGTGCTTGATCCGTTCAAGCTCATCACAGTTTTCCTTCATGAGGCCAGCCATGCCACTGCTTGCAAGCTCACAGGTGGTAAGGTGAGTGCTACTAGCAAACATTGACCCTCTCAAAAGGCAGCAGAAACGTCATGAGACTCTTATATTCCGTTTGCAAAAATTCATGCAAAAATATAGCTAGATTAAAGGTTTTTGGGGTTCAATGATTAGGTCTTTGAGATCTGGTCATCATCGCATTGGTGGCCAGCAATCTTTGCATTCTTCCTGTGCATGCAGAACACAAAGTTCTTTATGACTTCTCCTGCTGAGCTATATATTCTTTGGTGAAAATGGGAATGTGATGAGCACATTGTGTTTGAAAGGGTATCTGTGATGAAAAAATGAAACTCTTTTGTAGCCTTCAACTGAGTGTATATTCTGTTGCCAAATTTCAAGTGGCTGGTACTCAGTACATTGAGCTTTTGGTGGATCCTGGGGTTGAAAAGGTTGAAGGCATGGAAGTCAAGGCAGATGAAGGTGGGGTGACTCACACACGGGGAGGCTATCAGTGGTTCATCTTGCCAGCAGGCTGTAAGGATTCAAGTGATCAACACATGGATGTTAGAAGTTATTTGGATTTGAAGCTGTATGGACTGGATTTCACTGAGCACCTGCAACTGTAAAACCTTCTTAGATCGCTTTCCCTTGCCACTGTCAGACAAAAGCAGGATAAAATTATATTTGTGACCCTTTTTCATTTTTACATAATGAACTAAACAGATGTCCTGAACTCATAAGACTGTGCTTGTCTTAGCATTGTAAAAATAGACTCAGTCCCCAGTTCCAGAGAAAATGAGGTTTCAGTAAGAGCAATGAGGGCTTGAGGAAGGCAAAGCAGTTCCTTTACTTTCATTATTTTAGTTGCATTACAACAGAGCCTCTACAGAGGAGCCCTTCAATATGGATTTCCTGAAATCTAATCAAATGTAGATACAGAATTGGAAGATGCAACTTTTACCACCATAAGGACTATTTTCAATGAGACCCTGCAAGAGTATTTTTTTGTTGTCCATTAATTGATAATGTAAAGTGCTAAGAGATTCCTGATCCACTGCAGATCTTGGATCAGCTTTCTGGGGCATGGTATTGGTGGTTGCATCAACAAATGACATCACACTCAGAATAGCAGCAGGTCTTCTGATTGCTGCGCTGGTTGTGGTGCTCATCATTGCCAAGAATGTAGGTTTGGAACTCTCTATTCCTGAATTTTCAAACCTTGCCTTCATTTATCAACTCTGCTAATGCCATTGCGATAGCAAGTCATTTTTTGCATTCAATCAGCAAGATGTCATCTGTACCCTTTCTCATTGTGGACCACTTTTGATCACTCTCTGCTGACCTTAGTATCTGTAGCACACCTATTTTCTCTGACCTGAGTGCATGACATTAAGGGAGAATGGTCAAGCTACGGATACACATTGTGGCTGCTCATCCCTTATGGATATTGAACTCTGAGTGTCATTTTGGCAAAATATTCTGATTTTCTATTCCTGTGGAATTCTGCTGTGCATTGCATACAACAGTGGTTTCTCCGATTCCTTTGTCTTGGTGAGTTCAAATTCCTCAGTCTTTTTTTTCTTTCTGCTTAGCTTTGTTGTAGACAAATTATAGAAGAGAGATACATCAGAGACCATTTTATAGTTAGGTTGCTGCTCTCACTGATGTCCAATCAATCTGCTGAACAAGGTGGTTGCTATGAGGTTTTTGGGCATAATGTAGTTCAACATATTAAGTTGTCTTTTGATGAGTACGTCATCATTTGAAATTTCTAAAATCATGGAAGTCATTCAGATGTTGAGAGTCCCAACATGTGGAAATGAATTCCTATTCTTGGAATCTGCTTTGACTGTCCTTGATCATTGTAGTTGCCTGTCTTGACAAGTGATCATATATGGTTTTGAAGGAGCTCTGAGTTGGTTCTACATTTCTGATGATTGTGCATCTCTTATTTCAGGGTTTATCACCTTCTTGATTATAATCTGGATCTTACAAGAACTCACAGTCCTGAGACATGTGAAGCTGCTTCGCTATACCATCTTATTCATGGGTATGAGTTCTGTCCCTAGTCACCTGATATGGTACAGAAGGATGCCCCTCACTTCACTTGCCAAGAGTTTCTCCTTACGTGACTTCCAGAGTTCATTTATCACTTAATTTTCAGTCTGTCAGTCCCAATCTAACTAAGCAGCTGCAAAAGTAACAGAATGGTACACATGTTAATTCCCTGACTTGGTGGTGAAATTGCTCTTTCCTAGAAAAAACTGGATGTGAGCGATTGCAAGGTGGAAAGGATGTGGAGCTGAGTCATCACTCATGTCCCCCATTCTTGTCAATGCAATATTTGTTATAGTTTTCACCTGACAAGGTGTTATCTGTGTTGTTGCAGGTGTAATGAATTGTCTCTTTTCTGTATATGGTACATTCACTCCGCCTTCATAACCTGTTATTCTGTACTGAACTTTGATTCCCTAAATAGGAGAGTTTTATCCAAGGCATAAAGATATATCTTACAATGCAATGATTAACAAATTCTCCATTACTGTGTGGTGAAGGGCAGCAGGCCAATGTTTGAACTAATATAAAATTTCCATCTGACGGTGTTCCAATTTTTTCAGATATCTATGATGATCTTATTTCAAGACGAGTGAATTCAAGTGATGCAGAGAAGTTTGCAGATATCTGTCCTTGCCCATGCAATGGTGTCGGCTGGGGTGTAATCTGGTGAGTAAGATGCTTCTTCACTGATTGAGACAACTCTCCAGTATCTCATACTGCATGTGTGTTGTGTCAGACAGATTGATATCCCCCTGATGTAATCTGTTGCTTTGCCGTGTGTAGGGGATTCATCTCTTTCATTTTCCTGCTAGCAGCTGTGTACCTAGGACTTGTGAGCTTGTCATGACAGTGACATGGGAGTTATGCTTCAAATCTGTTTCCTACCATTTTTTTCCTGCTTGATTGTGACATTTTAAGTGTCATTTTCTGCAAAGATTCTCCAGTGAGTATGTGTAGATTAGGCGATCTTATGCACTTTCCATGTGTACTCTGCAAAATCAGTTGGCAAATTCCATCTGGATTCAGAGCCATTGTCATTTTCAGTTTGAAGTGGCTTCTGTTATGTATTGTTACTAGTTATCAGTGTACCTCATTGTTTAGAAAAGCTTTGTTTGGAGATGGATGGCAAGTGGTAAACTTCATTGTCAGTGCACAAGAAACCAGAGGGTTGAACCAGAAGACAGTAATAAAAAAGGCTCCAAAGTTCTCATGAATGACTAGACTTACCTGATTGTGTTGACAAAGAGTTCAGGATCTGGTTTCTCGGTTGCACAGATTGTCATTTGTTAGGTCAATTTTTGTCAGTGCTGCTCCCTTGGAAATTGTCAACACTGGAGCCTAAGCAGAGAATTCTCATAATCCTATGGCATCAAAAGCCAGAGTGAAATTAGTAAATGTAGTCACAAAGACTGCAGCATTTAACTCTAAGATAGGTTTCTTAATTGATTTCCAGGTGCATTCCAAACAAATCTACATGTTGGCAAATGCACTTCACTCTGCTGTTTATTGTTGTAAAGATCAATTGCAGGGCATGCCAAGTTGGAACAAGATCTCAACTCCTTCACTTCACGATTACAATCGATCTGAATGGGCATAACCTCTTCACTTCCAACCTCCAACAACCCATATAAGTCCAACAAGCCACCAACATCCTATTGCATTGGGACAAGGCAGCTGATAAACAAGCAGTATGATGAAAACATCATAAGACTGCTAATAAGTAAGTTGAAACTGATACAAGGTTTTGCTTTACCAAACAGATTGGAATCGGGCATCATCAGAGCTAAATGGAATGATGTCCCACTGAACAGCTATTTGTGATGCTCTGTCTTGTTTGTATACAGAAGAGTGTCTTATGGACTATGCGAAAATCCTACAACAATTTGCAAACAACAGTTTGCAGCTCCATGAGCAGATCACATCTTCCAATTCCTGCAAAACACTTCTCAAACACTCATCTTCAAAACCTTTCTACGTTTTGTATCCTCATATTGGTGCAACTTCTGGAGGACATTGAAAAACACCTATCTGAGACATAAGAAAAAATCCTATCTACAATAATCTCCACACAAATGGCTTCACAAGCAGATCAAATCATCCAGTTCCTGAGAAACATCTATCAAATGCAAATCCTCAAACACCATTCTACATTTGTACCCTAACAAAGGTGCAACAAGTTCCCAAAGACAGAGTAAACTGAGTTACAAATATGCTCGTCCCATGCTTCCAGGGAAAGTAGCAAAATCAACACAAAACATATCCAAGGCTTCTAAACCCTTGATGAGCAGCTCCAAAAATGGCTCATATGTATTCAAATTGGAGGTAAAAAATTCCAAGAACCCTGAAGGCTAACATGAGGCTAAGATTGTGAGCATTCAACAGAGGAGGAATGATGGCTCATCCTTCCACAGTTGCATTCAAATGGAGGTCAAAATTCCAAGAATACCATGATGGCTAACATGGGGCTAAGATCAAGAGCAATTGAAGAGAGGAGGAATGATGGCTCATCCTTGCACAGTTGTATTCAAAATAGAGGTCAGAATTCCAAGAACCATGAAGGCTAACATGGGGCTAAGATCCAGAGCATTGAAGAGAGGAGGAATGATGTTTCTAAAGAGGTTTAGATAAGGGTCACACATATCGCGTACTGCTTGCAGCGGCTGTCGCTCCCATGGTATGTTTGGAAACCAACTAAGAAGCACCCGCACCATCAACACACCACTGTAAAGCTCCAGCCACTTTGCCATTCCACTCGCCACCACCGTCAGCGGTGTACTCACCGACCCCGGTTGGCTTATTGCCGCAAAAAAAAGAGGAGTCGCAGCAATCAGCACTCTTCCCTTCAACGCAGCAACCAGCTTTCTCTCCTCCAGCGTCGTCACCTCCGGTAGCTTCATGGCGGTTAGGGTTTCACCAAACGCCCTCGCAGCTCGCACCAGCGCTTCGGAAACGACTGCAAGAAAGACCATCGCCCGCGAGAGTACAGCTGCGGCACCGGCGACGAAACCATCGACTAAGGAGCCACAAACAGGGGAGGCCTCTGCATTCGCCTGCACAATTCTTCCCGGACCTCCATATCTCTGGCACAATGCCTCCTTGCAGCATAGACCCCTGCGCAATAAACCGTAGGACAAAAACCCGGAGGAAGACGATGCGACCAGAAGCCTCGATAAGCTACCTCGCGAGACACTACGAGCGTCCAAATTCCCTCGCAAGCAGCAGAATTGGAGATTCAACGACACCGGAGAAAAATAAGAAGAAGAAGAAGAAGAAGAAGAAGAAGAAGAGACTTTCACGTTCCGTGAGTCCAGACACTGTGATGAAGGGCGTGAAGAGGCCATGAATTGTGCCGTAGCCATCGCGAATCCTCTGCAAGAGGATGCCAATCCCCGGCACTGAACAGCCGCGTGAGAAAAGAGAAACGGACGGAGAAATGAATAAAAGAGAGTGAAGATCAGGCGGTATACCGCTTACAACATAGCGGCGCAAAACTTTCCTCTTGCCACAGTCCCACCGCCTAGCGGCCGCATCTGCATTTCTGGCCTGAACGGGATGTGCACTACAAAGCAGCAAATAGGAAGAAGGTCATGCGGTATACCAATTACAACATAGCGGCCTCATCCGCGTCTCTGGCCTGCATGTAAAGTGCAATAAAAATCCTAACCACACACACACACACACACTCTCTCTCTCTCTCTGTCTGTCTCTCTCTCTGCCCGGAATCCGGTGGGCACTAGAAACTCTCTCTCAATCGATCGGCATTTTGTTTGTGTTGATGGGTGTGTTGCAATTCTTGTTCATGGATTCCAACGAGGATTGGGGCCTGAGAAGTAGAACCCTCATACACTAGCAAGTTCTAGCTGTCCAGAAAGACAGGTTTTGTGCACTGGGAAAGGAGAGGAAATGTTGGTCATGCGAGGTGCTAGGGGGGCACTAATTCACTGGATCTCAAAGCTGGGGTCAGCTTGTAAGATGGCAACAGCTTGAGTCACCATATGCATGGACAGATTTGTAATTGCATTGAGTTCTGGCTCAACCTATCCTAATAGTTACACTGCTTGTGCCGCACGCTCATTGTACAGAATAGCAGTACTACTACAGTAAACCCCCCTTTATAATTATGCCTTTGATGATCATTTTTTTTTTTTTTTTTTGGTGACACTAACAAATGATGATTTAAATGTGTATAGTCACATTCCATATAAACTTTACAAGATTGTGATTACAAGCAATTTTTTTATTAGAAAACAGCCCTTTTAAGCTAGAATAAAGGTGCCAATTGATTATATTTTCTGTGTGGCCGATTCTCAGCTTTATTATGCATTATTAGACTTGAAAAAGGTTGTAATTTCTACATTTTTAATGTGGCGATTTACAGATTGTACTGGATATGAGTATTGGATTCAAAAGATTTAAGCTGCGATTTTACAGCTTGAAGTGTTTGCAGCCAAGATGTAGATAGAATTCCAAATCACAGAACCAAAAGTTCTACACAATCTTCAACAAGCTCCTGTTTGGACTCTGTTCAAACAGCAGGGCATAATGACAACCCTGATCCATGGTTCATTTCTGCACACTCCAATTTCCTCAGGGCCTGGTATCCAATGTCTCTCATCATGCATCTTGCAAAAAGCAACCTATTTTCAGAGCTAGAAAATGTGGTTGGGAGTTTTGATTTTGTCCCTGTGAAACTCAGCCGAGTAACCCCAGTTTGGGTACTCTAGGGATAACTCTAATGGGTGCCTGGTCTTTTTCTCAACAGCTTTTCTTACTTGGATCTTCATTGCCAGAAAAAAAATTGGAAAATCCAGGAAAGAAAAATTGGAAAGCACATCACTCTGTAGTAATGCTCAAAAAACATTTGCTCCAAACATATGCAGCCCAAAGAAATAACATTCCTATTTTGGTGAAGCCAATGTGCAAAACTGATGTAATGAAAGAAACCACAACCAAAAGAATCCTTGATCAGATTGCTAACATGTATCCCTAGGATTACACTGAAGCCGAACACAAATAGAATAAGCTTTGAAAATCCAGGGAAGCATCATCAATTGGCTCCAATTCTAACGATTAGCCTTGGCAACACGCTCGATCTCATCTTTCTTCTTGATGGCATAGCTGAAAAGCACGAGAACAGTAACAAGACTAGTCAATGCCAGGTTTCTGCATGATCATGTTTTACCACTAACCTGTAGGAAAGAACTACAGAAAACTTGCCTCAGATACTGATCCAACAGCACTCAGAAACAAAGTAGCTAGGTTCTCAAGGATATAACACAAAATCAGTTTCCCATGCTCAAAGGAGAAAACCTCACCTGTTAGAAGACCCTTTTGCAGCATTGATGAGCTCATCTGCTAAGCACTCAGCAATTGTCTTCACATTCCTGAAAGCACTCTCTCGTGCTCCAGTGGTGAGCAGATAGATAGCTTGATTCACCCTTCTCAAGGGTGAGATATCCACAGCTTGTCTTCTGATAACACCTGCAGATCCAATACGGGTTGCATCTTCACGAGGACCACTGCACACAAAAGGAAGGTGTTAGTTAATCCAAACTCTAAGGAAGTTAACTCCAAACACACAAGTACCCAAACACACTGCTGTCACTCAAGCAACCTGTCCAATAGAACTACTTCAGATTCTTGTATGGTCACACAGTGGAGACTGAAGAAGGACAGAGATTCATCATCAACTGTAACAGAAAGAGTCATTAGTATAAATAAGAACACATCAACAAAAATTTCAAACATGTGTGCAGCTCCTGAAAATCAACAAATACCTGTTGATAATGGCATCTACAATGACTTGGATAGGATTCTGATCAGTCAAAAGATGGATTATCTCCATGGCATGCTTCACAATACGCACAGCCATCAACTTCTTTCCATTGTTCCGCCCGTGCATCATGAGAGAGTTTGTCAGCCTGCAATTGCAGAAGAGGTTACCAATGGCTCAAGAACAACACAATAAGGATCAAAGAAAGACATTTCAAGAAGAGGAAGAGGACACAAATCTGCTATGGTCCACTCCACTGGGATCAACCATACTTATACAGAGGGCACAACACGCACAGTTGCTAATGGCAGTTAAAAATTGGCTAGAAATTTACTCATCATCAAGCTGAGCAACAAAGATAAGGAAGAATGCATACCTCTCAACTATGGGGCACTGTGCCTTCCTGAACCGCTTAACAGAGTACCGTCCAGCAGTGTGGGGCACAAAGGTGGCATGCTTGTCAACAGACACGGCAATGTAATCTGCCAAAGAGATGTCATTGATCTGCACCGAAAGAATATTATAAGTGAAAAGCTTCCACTTGGAATCACTGGAAACATATGCATCTGTCCACTCCACTATATCTCGAGGTATGGCACGAGGGTTTCTGAAATAAAACCATCATGTAAAGAAGCAACACTAACACTGGTCGACCATAGTTCTGGGAATACCAGACAAAAGTAGGCGACACCTCCAGCTCGAAGAGGAAAAAACGACCAGAAGCCATGACCTAACGTCCTAATCCAAATTGACACTCTACGGTAAATCCATCCGAAACAAAACCGCGCCAGGAACCGAACACAAAGCGGAAGAACTGCATAGAGAGAGAGAACCGCAGAATGTACTACCAGAACAGGAACAAGAGAGAACGCAAGTCCTCAGAGCCTGGATCCAACAAAAACCTAGACATAAGGAGCAGAAGCAGCTAGAGAGGCCGGAGCTTATACAACAGGAAGAGAAATGGCCAAGAACCTCAATGTCGTCGAAGGACCATCGCCCGAAGAGCTTCACTTCAGGTTGAACAACTGCCACCGCCATGGTTTCAAACCGCCAAAATGACGCGGACAGAAGAAATATGAAGTATAGAAAGCTGCTACGAGCACGAGGCTGGTGGCAATGGCGACGAGAAAGAGAACCTAAGCAAGGCAGGCACGCAGTCTTCTTCTTGATACCCTAACCCCGCCAACCAAACCCTAATGCTTGCTCCATCCAACGGTACGCCATCAACTTAGCAGATCTGGACGGCAGGATCAGTCCCAGTAGAACACCGTCTTCACTTGAAACCCTAAAATACTTAAAACTCTAAAATGCTCGTCGTAGCTCTTGAGCTTTTCTATTCTCTGCATGCACGCGATCGTGTCCTTCTACTCATCAAGTTTTCACAAGGAGGCCGACATCGACTCGCAAAGGGAGGATAGACGTTCTGTTCTTCTGAAATTTCTTTAGGAATTTTCTAGTTTGGCTGCTGCAATTGTTTCCCCGTTTCCGTTTTGGTTTCGTTTTCTCCTGTCTGTTTGTTAGCTTGTGGAGATTTCTCTGCAACTTCATCAAGCTTATTTTGTTTTTGTTTCTTTTGTTTTTCATTTTGCCTTGTGCTTCTTGTAGTCGATGAACTGGTTTCATCATTTTACTGAGATTCGATTTGCTTTTGAAGGTCTGTTGATATTGTTGTGCTGAAAATATAATAATACGTTTTTGTCTGTGGAGTAGATGGATATAGTTCCTTCAGTTGAGAAACTCCGTATTGGGAATGGGCATGCTTGTGTTGATAAAGGCTGAAGCACACTAATGTGATTATTCCCATCATAGAAAATGCTTGTGATCTTATGAAGTCCCTGATGCTCCTTTGTATGGTGGATTTAAGATATGGCTGATGGTGCCCCCAGTCTCTGGTCAGGTCCAGAATCAACTCTCGATGCCTTTCTCTTTTGTTGGTAACTTGAAATGTTACAAACCGTTCCAGTAAACCCACATATTTCAGTAGAGTTTCTTTTGTTGCTCCAAGTTGTTATTTGTTATCTTCGATTCAATCAAAGTCCAGGGTTGTTTCAAGAAAGTGGATGATGAGATTGATGGATTCCCCTTCCAACTGCAGCATGAGGAAATGTCCTAAATCTGACACTAGTTTTTGCATTCATCTCATTGTATTGTGGAGAACTTTGGTAAAAGCCTTGTGTTGGTCAATGTAATTAACATGGATTGTTTGCAATCTTGTACTTTGGTAAAAGCCTTGTGTTGGTCAATGTAATTAACATGGATTGTTTGCAATCTTGTATTGTTGCCTTTCAACATACAGTTTCCAGGAACAATAAAGGCCATTTTGTCATTTGCATCAAGGTAGCTTTACCTAGGCTTTGGCTTTTACGAAATGCTTTTTTCAATCATATTTTATGTGCAGCTAAGGTTGCCAACTTCCTCTACTCTTCTTGCTTTTATGATTCTATCCACAACTCCTGTTTAGGCGTCTTAACCAGTTCTGTCCTGAAAATGAAGTTCTATTTTTAGCAGGCTCATTTGTTGGCATGTTGAAGGGAACATTCAAAGGTTATGCTTGTGCACTGGCATCCTTTTCTCAGAATAAAGCAAGGCTTCTAAATTTGGCTGTTTCCTGTTGCCTGAAAGGAAATGGATTGATGGTGTGAAAAATGAGCACTGCAAACAGCTCTCCAGCAGCATGAATGAAAGAAACAAGAAGTGCAAGTGCAAAATTTTGAGGCAAATTCTTATATAGCCAAGGCACAGCCCTTTTAAACATCAATTGCCCCTGAAGAATAACCTCAAGGAGTTTTTAAGCTCATGGGATGTTGAAGGCAAGAGGCTGAATATCTTCAAATCCAAGGGCCTACAGAGAGACCCACACAGAAGGGCAGTTCTCAAGATCCTCAGAGGACTAGCAACTGGAGGACATTGCATATCATACACTTGCAAATGAGAACATGTCTCTTCCCTCAATATCTCTATTGTAAGATGGGTTATCCTCACCAGTGCTACCTGAATGTCAAGGTTCCCCTGCATCATGAAGAGCCACAGATGCAAGAAACTACAAGCTCTCAGGAATGAGCAGCATTGTCCCTTTGCATCAACGGAGCCAGAGATCCAAGAAGCTACAAGATCAGAAATAACTTCACACTAGCTTCAAATGCTTGAGACTGAGTGCTTCCAAACAGGTTAAGAGGTCAACTAGAAGTTGCAACTTAACAATACCATCCATGTATCAAAAGACAAGCCAAATCCAGCAGCGTTCTCCATCTTCAACGCTCTGGAGATGAGAAGAATATGACTAAAAAGTAAACAACAAAGCCTGCCACAAGTATTCCCCCATAAATGAATGCCTGTGAGGACTGAACTGGCCTTGCATACACAACCTCACAGCAGCGCAGCTGGTCTGCCTCTGTAGCAATCAAGTGGTCCACATAACTGCATCAAAAGAGAAATTCAGTGAACTATCTGAGAACATCATTCATGGCAAGACTTATACTGAGTTAAAACTGAAAGCTTGCTAGAAAATATTTAACTCTCATAAGCATCAAGAAATCTCCATACTCTCAATTAAGAAAGCCAGAACAAGGTTAAACTACTCCATTTAAGTCAAAAAAGGCCTTTCAGATAAGGAATTACAGAACTGGGAAGAAGGAACAACACAAAGGGAAAAAACTAGAAAGAAAAAACACACACATGCAGTATGAATAACAGCAACAGTCTCTCACATGTTCAAGGACCACCAACAGTAACATGTATGAAAGCAACTTATCTATCACAAACTTCCCCACTGACTTCATCAGCTTGCTAGAAAAGATTGCTTACTCTTGAGTGTAGAATACAGATTGCATGATGCCAGATGCATTATTGACTGCATCCTGCAGCCTGTGATCATAGAGCAAACTTGATAGTTGCACCAACTGTTGTTCCAAATGATCCAGATAGGATTCAAGACGCTCCACCTTCTTGTGCGGCAGGGGAGCCGGCAGTGTGGTTGTTTGTTTGTAGAACTTGTCGATCCACAGCTCTGCTTTTGATTTCTTCTTCTCACCTTTGACAGGATTGCCAAGTGGAGTTTCAAGGAATTTACTAACAAATGCTTGAACCTTTTCTGTGGACTCACGTATGTGTTTGAGGGCCACATGGACACGTGCATAAACTGCATTGCGCTGGTCCACAAAACCACCCAACAGAATAACCCAATCAGAATCGAAACTTTGTTGCATTCTGAAAAACACCCAGGTCAATCAACTGGTAGCAGATGGTTTGTTTGCTTGTGTGATCGACATCTGCAATGCTCGCTGAATGCAAGATACCATGTGTGACTACTTTGAGGGTGCACTGACATTGAATAGGTGTGAAAAACAATCATCCATAACAAACACTGGGCAACAGTTCAAATCATTGCATTGATGCCTTAGCTGCAAGCTACAGCTCCCCCATTTCTATGCAGATTCTCAATTGCAAGGACCTAGTTGGAACCACCAAGAAATTCATGCTTTATCTACCATTTAGTGGCTAGACTGCACAATGCAGCTTAAGGCATGATCAGCATTACCTCAAAAGAGCAGAGACAGAACCTAGCAGGAAAGGACAAACACAGAGCAAGAGTAGGACCAGGTAATTGATAGATACCAGGGCAGTATCACGCAACAGCTGGCTGACACTGGAAGTATTGGAGAATGGGCCAAAGGGTTGATGACCAGATGCCCACAGCCAATCAAGAACAGGGCGGTCATGAATGTGTGAAGCTGTTTCATAAGGTGCCACTAAGCCACCTACAACAGCTGCCAACCCAGCAACAATATGGCGCTGAGGGGAGTTTGGTATTGCCTCCCTCTTTTCTGTTTCTGACACAGCACTGACAACATCAAACCTCCTGTCAGTAACCACCAACATTGATAACCTGGTTCTTGCCCGTGCATGATTTGTGTAAAGATGGCCACTGTGACAAAGAAAGAAGCACAGAAGTGTGTGATGACATAAAGAGAAGGACAAAGGCTGACCTGAGAGGAATAGGGTCACCTGCATGTTGCAGCACAAATACAGAATCATGGCTCACCCACATAAGGTTCTCTCCTTCCATCATAAGCTGTGGATCTACACCAGCCAATGATAACAGAAACCTGTCCTATGACAAGTAACAGTTTGGTCAGCTGTTCACAAAAGTTCTGCAACAGGCTACTGAGGCCTCTGGGTGCACAAGAATGTTCTATCTGAAACACCAAAGCAAACAATGCTCTAGGGTACAAAACTAATCAAATCAATCTCTCCTGCCTTGGATTCCAAACAAACCCTTTCTGTCTGTACCATACTTTAACGAAGCCCAAGGAACAGCAATTCAACCAAGATCACTGGAGTACTCACACTGGAATCACACGTGTGCCATGAGATTTCATAATTGCTGGAGGGTCATTTGGCATCCGGTTACTAACCCCCTTTCGCTTGTCCATACCTGCCTTGGGACTTCTCCTGCTGTATGGATACCGAGCTAGTCGTGATTTCACAACTGTTTCCTCAGGCTCCATACTTGGAGGATTTTCCCAGGTTGGCTGTATCAAAACCATCAGAAAGATTATGTTGGTTAGCCTATCAGTGGCTGGACCTACGCTTTGCCCTTTTCCTACTCACAATCATGAAAGAAAGCTTGCAACAATTTGCAAATACTTTAGTCTACAAAGACAAAGTCAAACTGTGAACATACAAGGAAAACCAGTTTAACCAAACTTTTTGCAACAACTCACCTAGGTGCTACAGAAGACTATTCACTGAGTATTTATAAGCAAACTACTACTCATGGGATATGACAAAACTATGTGTGGTACCCGTGGCCTGAAGTACTGAGTTGACAGTTCAGGATCTGCTACTTCAAGAATTCCAGCAGCCAGTACATCAGCCGAGTGTCTCATCTCCTGCAGTCCAAGGATATATCAATGTGATTGCAAACAGTTACCTAAACAAATGTTGTTCCAGCCAGACCAAAACAAATGTGGCAAGGATGAACGCTGTCACAATTTTTGTTAGTGTCACTCTGACACTCACCAGGTGTGTGACCATCACCTTCATTATTGAATGGTGGTGACTGGCAGTCATTACTCCACACTGAATTCATCAGCTCCTAACCATGGGTGTAGACAAGTATAAAATGCTATGCTCAAAACTTCTGACAAACAATTCTATGAGAATCTGTGTCCTTGTTTCTGCTGCAATTGTGAAAGCAGGGGGAGGGGCTAAGTCATTATGTTGGCTAGCACTCAAGAGGGCATAGCTAACAAAAAAGTCAATAGTATTCAATTTCAAGATGCAAGTCCAAGGATGTAGAGATAAAAAACCAGTTGATTTACAAAGAAGATGCTAACTTGCAGTGTTTCCCCCCATCTTCCTGCCTTCTCACAGCTCAACAAGCGAAAGTTGTACACAGTGTCTCATGTGTGTGCAGATAATTTTCTACTCATTCCATGCTAAGTGCAAGTCAGGTCCCTTGAGCACACATGACTTACCTCTCTCAGCACAGCCCCATCAAGTAAGGTCAAGGTTCTAGCATGAAACCGGCCATCTGCACGTGTATCATGGGAAGAATGTCCAACTGTTGCCTTGGCCACTGCCATTGCAAGACGCTCGTGCTCATGCAGGTTGTGGATGCCCCCCACTACCACCACTTTTTGACCAGGCTGCAGCATTTTCTTCACCTGCAATATCAATAGAAGTTACAAATTACATCACACACAAACTTGCAGTGGTGTTGCTGTTGCTGGTATGATCAACATCATGAAGAGTAGGCTTTTGGTTTGCATTCACTGTCTATATTATCACAAAGATGAAAGCTTTTTGTGACACTTGGAGCACTCTTGAAGTGAATTGACTGTCAGAACAAAGTAATACCTGATCAACTATGCTCTCCATGTCGATGCTAAAGTTACTCCCAGGGATGAGAGGATTATACTGCAGATGGTTGCGTAGAACTATTATTGACACCAGCAAGCGTTGTGTTACATCCACAGTCTCAAATCTGCCATCAGAAGAAGGCCAAATATGAGAATGTGAGTCTGAGCCACTTTCTCATCATACATCCACACTGGTGAAGCTAATGTGGCTGTGCCCCTCTTGAAACTCCAGAAGCACTCCCACTAATACAATAAGATTTGTGTTCACTACAAAAAGGAGATATACTCATCATCCTATTTGCATCATTCCTTTGATCAAACTATCTTGTCACACTAATTCTGTGCATCTTTTTAAAGCTCTATGTGAGAGCCCTGCAGGTCATCTTCAGCAATGAGCTACTAGAATGAGACAAGTTGAAGCAGAGTCAGGGTACCTGACATCTGGTGCAATTATGTGCTCCACAGCAGACACTATGAGTCCTGAGATTTGGCCACAGAATACACCCTTGACAACACTAGGATCTACTACAGGGGAGCGGCGACGTGGAAGTAAGAGATGCTGCAGCCTGGGCACAGTTCTGTAACCTACACTGCCCTCCTCAGACTCCCGCCTTCCATATGAGCAAGGTCCTGCTGATATGTCAATTACTGCATATCTGCAATAATTGGGTGGAGGTCAATGCCAGACATTAATTGATATACTACTTTTCTGTCAGAAGACTGGCAGTAACAGGAAGACTCAGCCATGATGCTGGTTAGATAAATAAAACACAAAAGAGATGGAGAGTACCATGCAAACCAAGAAGCAAGGGAAAGACAAAGAGAAGTAGAAACCAAAAAGAACTAAATGGGAAAGAGGAAGAGAAGAGGGAAACGACACTAAAAACAAGAATTTTTTGATGAAAAACTGAACTTTGAAAAGTTCCCTACTTCAAAATACAAGAATTATGCACTCCAAAACACTGAGCTTTTCAAGCTAATAGGTCATTGTATCTCTCACAAAGAGCAGGCAAAAAATCCACACCAGACCAAAACTCCCACTCAAGCTGGAATTGGCAGTTTGGAATACAGAGTTAGGCTACCTTCCATGGCTAAGCCAGACTTGTGAGGAGGCTCCCCCATTGTAGCGATATCTGTACACATACCCAGCCTCTTGTTTCTGGAGGTCCTCAAGATCAAGAGCCTCAATCTTAGCACCATAAGCATCTGCAATATCTCCTGTCTCATTCGACCTTGGATCCATTCTCACCTGTAAAGTATCAGGACTTACCTTCAGATATTCCTGTTAAATTGCAGGTGCAAGTCCTCTAGAATCTCTGATGTATTGTAACTGTCAAGAAAAAAAGACTCCAGAAATTATGACCAAGGAAGAGGCCCATAATTGCAAGTAGAAACCCAGCCTTTCAGGGAACACTAAAATGCTCAACTGTCAAGCAAAACTGAACATACCACAGAGATTGCTTACTCCTAAGATGCAAGGGTGCACCTTCACACAAAATACCCAACTACATGTGTAAACATTGTGTTACAACTCTGAATGCCCCTCTGAACATCATACAGACTTGCAAGCAATCTGTATCAACTCAATGTGCAGCCAGCTCTGGTGTGCAAGCTGGCCATGTTCTCAAGAAATTGCCAAAACAGAAATGCTTGGAATTTGCTGACAAAAGGCTTTTGACCTGTGTCTACAAAGCTTGAGCTCAAGTAGAAAGACAGACCTTATCAAGGTTGAGAATAAAAATGGCACTTGGGACAGGTCCATTCATATCATTTTCAGAGTGTGCAGCTGGTGGAAGTCCAAATAAATAGCTATAGAGCTCATCAAATGTTGGCTCCACACTTGTTGCCTCAACCTCATACAGTGGAACTTCTAAGCCAAATTCACTCTGCGCATTGTAAAATGGAGACACGGCAGTTTAGAAACAGAAGTGTTTGCATTCACAACACTCTAAATCCTGTAATTTTTGCTGGCAAGTAGCAAAAGAATTTCTGGTGCAAGCAACTTGAAAATCCAATCACAAATGACATTAGCTTGATGAACATCAGCAATCTTAAAAACCAGAGGGAGAAGACAAAGATTAGCTCCATTACCTCTCTTGCTACACCTGCTTTCACCATTTTCCTCCTCAGCTCCCATTCAAAGGCAGTGAGCTCTAAATGTCCTACCTGCCGAGGTCAGATACTCAAGTCATATCCAGACACTGAGCACATGAGATTTGACAGTCAGAGACAGCTAGAAACTGATCACAGTAAACCTCATGAATGCAATTAGGTTTTGCAGTCATCATGGATCCTGACAGTCTAAGGGACTGCCTCATATATGGAACACATGAGATTTGATGGTAGAAAGCTGCAAATTGATCAAAGAAAACTTCATGAATGCAATTAGGTTTTGCAAGCGTCATGGATGTTTGCAGGCAAAGGGACTGCATCAGATACAGAGCACAAGAGATTTGATGGTAGACAGCTCCAAATTGATCAAAAGAAAACCTCAAAATCGCAACAGGTTTTCCAAGCATCGTGCATCCTCACAGTCTAAGGGATTGCCTTACCGGGATGACATTGTAGGTCAACTGATGCTCAATCTCAAGCAGGGCACCAGTTTCCAAGCAAGCTGGTCGATGTGAAGGGAAGGTTTTTTTCAGGTGTTCTTGCAGCATGTTACCATCGAGCTCAAAGCGGTACCCTCCATCGCCCAGAAACCCTACCAGCACCACATTGACCTCCAATGGTACTGGAAATGGAACCTGCATGAAACTAGGTCCCACCTGATATGATCCAGCTTCTTCTTCTTCCACTACAAATGCAAAGACTCCTGCTTCTTTCTCTGATGCGACATTGAATCGAAAACCTGCAGACTTCACATCGACCCACCATATGAATTGAGGAAGAATACCTGGATGCGGGAGTGTAGCAAGTCGTGAGTCATCTTTCTCACGTCCTCACTGTGGTCCTGGAAGCTACCATGGTGCCATTGTGGATGGCCGGGATCCCGACGGAAAGGTTCAGTAACTGCTTGCACCCCAAGACATGCTATCAGCCACACTGCCAGACGCAGCAGCAATGTCCACACCCCCATCATGATTTTCTCCTTTCGTTTCCCTTCCTCACTTCGTCAACTACGCATAGACACTCCCATCATACACGCATCACCTCCAATTTCGCAATTTCCTGTCGTCAATCAACCAAGCAAAGCAAGCAAACCACGGAACAAGTCTATAACGCTCTGCTGCCATTCCGAAGCCATCACTATGCTTCCCTCGACTGGTCCCCGATCCATCGTCTAGCATTAGGGTTAGGGTTTCGTCATTCCAACTAGGGTTTCTTTCAGGACTAGAGTTATGGTCAGTCCAACTAGGGATGTCCTAGCACATCCTTAGACACCCTCCAAAAGTTTTTTTTTTTAAATATAATTTTTAATTTATTTTTCCATTTTAAAAAAATTCTAGTGACGATGTTTCATCAAAACTAATTTATGTAGGATGGGTATTTTTGTGATAATCACTATGACAATTTCAAAATCATTTTGAATTATAATTGGTCAATAGATTAAATTTTTTTTTGAAATCAATTTTTTTTTCATATGTTTGTATTTTGTTGTTTTTCTTGCACTCTTTCAATGTTTTTGTTTGTTTATATTTTGTTGTTTGTTTTACACCTTTTCAAATTTTTTTAATTTTTAATTTTTTAATTTTTTTGGTATGTTTATATCTTGTTATGGACTTTTTTAATGAATTAGACTTTCATTGGCATTTTACTTAGCAAAACAAGAATGTAAAAAAATATTAATGAAAAAAAATGACATATAGTGTAATTTACAAAATTTTATCTTTTGAAAAGAAAATTTTGATTATAACAAAATTATTATGTCCACACAAAATAATTTAATTGTCATCATTGGTAATTCAAAGCAATGCGGAGTTCAAATATATAATTTTCAATTTACTTTTCCACTTGATGGGAAATCATTCATAATTCAATGTCAAGAATTTTTCAAATTTTGTAAAGTTCACATATAAAATATTAACTAACATCAAATATGACGTGGATGTTCATGTAAAAATTTGTGTTTAGAAAATGTTTAAGGAAATATTAGGAATATAGTAACTTAACATTTTGTTTTTTAAACTTAAATTTCCAATTAAAGTGGTAATGTTATGTAATAGCCCATAAATGGCATTTAAAATTCAATGTAAGCTTTATGAACCAAATTTTCTTTAAATTAAACATTCCCTTATTCTCAAATAATGTTCCCTAAACACCAAAGTTATTCTACACCATTGCCAAGACCAAAAGATTGCACCCTTTTCATTATGTTCCTCCAATAATAGAATTTGCCTCCAATATCAACCTTCTCCTCCAACAACAAACAACACCAAAATAATAATAAGCTTTAGATGCAAGCGTCCATGGACATCATCAACAACTCGCACACAAATTTCACTTTTGCTTCTAGCCCTAGAAGGTTCACAACTTAGTGTTCACATCACCTAGCTATTGGTCATGTCCATTGATCTTCTCGTATGGGATTTATCTATAATTGCACATACATGATAAGGATGGCCCCAACATCAAAACCCTTTTCTTCCCCATGATCAATTGAAGAGTCTTTTACAAAAGATGAATTGTCACAACCTACTATTATAAACAACTCACCTCTCTACAAAACTTCATGGTTTTGTTTCTATAATTAACCTTAAAGTTTCAAGTTCAAATTGCCAAGCTCCATGTCAAATCTTTACCACAAATTACTTCAAAAAGTTCTCACAAGATCACAGCTAATATGTTGTTGCCCAAATCATGTTTATTCCAAATTACATTCACACTTTTGGATGTGGAAGAATTCCAACCATTCATGTAATACATCTTAACAACAATTGACAGCACTCTCAATGTACAATGTAAGTTCCCTTTGAAACTCGATGACTCCGTGTTTGAACATGATTCTGTTATGTTAGCAATGGTAGCTACCTTTTTGCCTTAAAATAATATGTGTTGTGTGTGAATAGCCTCAAATTATGGTAAGTACCATCATGGTTGATGATAGGACATAAGAAATTTTTTAACATCTAAAAAGATGTCATGGTCTTTTCTCCCCAAGGTCCCAACACCAAGTCTAAATGTAGGTTTATTTACATAAACCTAACTTTAATGTTCAAGTGAAGGTTCAACCTTATTTGAATGTTAAGGTGAATGTTGGAATGATGGGGTGAGTTTGCCTCTAAAATAATGGGTGAGCACCATAACAATGGGGTGGGCCTTGAAATCCCAAGGAAAATGGTGAACATCAAAACAATGGGATGGGCCTTGAAATGCTAAGGAAAATGGGGGATGTAAGGACATGAACTATGGAACATGGCATAAATCCAACATGGCAATGGGAACAACAATGGAAAGATGGAAACATTTGGCGAACACCCTTATCATCCCTCCCAATGCTTCATTTGATGGTGCCTTGCCTTCACCATTATAGCCAAATTACTAATGAAAAAAAAACAAAATAAATTTTCTATGCCTTGCTCCACCTTAATACCTATTTGTCCTTTTTTACACCCTTGTCATCTCCATTGCTTGTTTGTCACCATACCACAAAATAACATGTTTTTTTCATCACATCATCCACTTTGGCACCCATGCCATCCTTTTCACATTGTTATTGTGCCCCCTTTGTCCTCAACGCTTGTATGTCACTAAATTATTAAAAATATATATTTTTAGTTCTACCCACGTTCCTCACTAGGGCACTCCCATTATCCTTCCCATGTCCATGTTGCATCATTTTCCACCGTTATCCTTGTTATCCCCATAGTCATCATTGTTTCGTCACCATTTTGATTATCTTGCCACCATCCCTATGGATCCCATACTCATCATCATCCCCATCATCATCCCCATAGTTTCCACATTCACACATCATCCAAAAAAACCAAGATGTCCCTTTGGATTTAGATGCCTTAAATCAAAATTTGATTCTTTATTGAAACATTTAGATTTTAAACATCTAGTAAGTTGACATTTCATCCTAAGACCAATTCATTTCAAGTATTTAATGTCAAAATCTTTGTGATGAGGTTCATGACCAACCTTTACACTACAAGCATTGATAATATTTTCATATCAACGTTCTATTCATTGTTATTTTCATTTAATGTGTTTGCACATGTTCCCTATAAGGATAGTTGTATTCCAATGACATTGCATAGACCCATAGGAAATTCATTGTGAATAAACACAACTTTAAATGAAAGTATTAGTCATTGTGGGTGATTCCATATGTTTTGTATGCAGTATACCATAAATTTTTATTTTTTGGACTAAATTTGAGCATGCACATTTTTAGATGATATATGTGTTAATGATTGAAAACATTAGATCCAAGATGTATGTAATATCAATTTGCAAAGTAATAGAAGATTTCATTATTTATTTATGAAATTCAAACTACCTACACCAACAATTTCATAAAGCTTTGAATTTCATTGTTTTACTTCAATGACAATTGGGTATAAATTGCATACAATTATGGTAATATCATGGCAATGCATACAAAAATGTTATGGTAATTTTGTTGTGCATGGTTAATTGCTTCTATCAAATTCACACATTTTTGCACCCATTTTATAACTTACATTTCCTCCTTTGTTTTCTTCCACCTCCTTATGCAACTTAATTGTCTTGATAATGTTCATCATCTATATTATTATTTTCATCATTTAATTTTTGTTGTTTGATCATATTCTGTTAATAATTCTTTACAATGTTTTATAACCATTGGTTGCTTGCTTTTATCTATGCTCGTCAATGTTCCATGATCATAGTATGTTTTACACTATTAACAATCAATATCTTTTGCAATTTTTAAATTTTATTCTCATCATATTTATCCAAATTAAGTCTAGTTCGATTTAATTTTAATTTCTCAACTATATCAAATATTTTTCATGTGAAATTATTTAGATAATTTCAGACGGTGTTGATATTTTGTTAAGAACATCAATTTAATAATAACTAAATTCCAACAAGAATTTATAAAATAAATGAAATGTTTGAGTTTTGTTTCTTGTAAGAGAAGGAAACAAATCTTCTTTCACATGAAAAAAAGGGAAAATCAAGAAGCTTGAATTTGACTTTTATTTTTATGAAAAGGCACATGATGTGTGTACCTTTTCATATAGTTTCTTTTCCAAACATAAATAAATATACAAACAATACTATTTTTATTATATAAAATTTAATTTATAAATCATGGAATTAAAAAAATTCACCATAAAATAACCAATTTTATTTTGCCATGTCAACATGACTAATTTATGCATTGCTTTCCAATGACTTATATAATGAGGCACCACTTGCTCTTTATAATGTGATTATAAAGAGCAAGTAACCCTAATGTATTAACAAACCATGATGTGAATCCTTAATTAACTATTCATTTTGTGATGATGAATGTGTTGATCGTGGGGTAGATACATATGGATGGTTAGTACATAACTAAACATAGTGGCCAAGCTATTTGGACAAAAATACAATGAAAAAATGTTTCCTATCCACATTCGATTTGTGCATTTGCTTGTTTTCGAAAACCTCCATGTGTTCAACATTCCAAGTTTCATCCAATGTCCAACTTTTTCAACTTTCCTAATTAGAACTTTATTTTTCATTCATTGGAATGCCTTAAAATAGAGAGACTCGCTCCTAAAGGTGGAACCAATTGAAGAGTTTAAGTCACGCAAGTAGAGTTTTATTGCTTTGCTTCTAAAATGAAAGACTACGAAATGTTGCAAATATCCTACCTTGTGATCAAATGCAATGTAAATTAATTAAATATTGAGATGTTGAAAATTTTCAAAAATTCCAAATATAAAATGTTAAAAATGCAAGAAATTCCAAAACAACATTCCTAAACCCTACTTTGTTCAAAATTCTAGATTTGTAGATGTGGAAAAGCAATAATTGCTGAATTTATATGTCTTGAAATTTGAAAAGATTGTTTATTGTTTACAATTTTACGTCCGTTTGGGACTAGAAAGTCCATTAGACGAAAGGTAGATCATGGGGGACAGATTGTCCTCTGGTATTGGTAGCATGCCACAGATTTGGCTAGGGCGACTGTGTTCGTAATCTGCATGAGTTCAATAAGGGTGCTCGTGTGGGTGAGGGGTAGGGTTGAATAAAAACGTTCCCTAACTTTATGTGTATTTGGACAGATAAGGAGCAAGTGCTCTTCATCCTCTACCTTCCCCAAGTTGCAGTTTCGACAAAGCCTCTTTGTGTATGGCACGCCCTTCCACGCACCTAGCACTGCTTCAAATTGCGTGTTGCCACATTGAAACCAGGTTAGAGCTTTCCGCAGCTGAACACAGTTGATGTCACACAAGATGACACAATTGATGAGACAAAACTTGTAATCACTTGCAACTTAAGAGATTTTTACACAAAAGTGACTCAACCAAAAATTTAACATATATAGTATGAAATTCCAAAAACTACAATTTTGAGTAAAACAAAACTTCAAGCCACAACACACTCAACAATTTCTCCTCCAATCTCATTGTCATTAAAAAAGCTCCTTTTCAACATCCTCTTTTGGGATGTCATGATCATCATCATCCAAAATACAAATTCCCTTTCGAACTATTCCTTGCACAAGTTGTCAAAATATTAAGATCCAACATGTGCCAAAAGCTAGAAAAGCTTGACTTGCGGTGTTAAAATTTGACACTTGGTTGTCGAATCTAACCACCACAAGGTAGGGTAGTCTCCATTGGGCAACAAAGTGAACCTTCACCCTCCTCTAGTGTGCCATCCACTAGATGTACAATTTCCGACCTCAACTGAGTTAATATCTGGTTTCACCTCAGCGACCCTACTGTAAGAAGTAGGTCCGATATACCTCTAGGTATATAGGTAAGAAAATAGGTGACTACTTGGTAAGCATATGGTTTATACATAGCAAAGGGTTGCTTTTCCTACCTACCTACTAACAACCTATTGCAATAGGTAGTATATAAATCAACTGTGGTAACCACCATGGTTAGCCAGGGATCTGGAATCCAACAGAAAACTGTTTTCTGACCACTTACCATCCATCCTTCACAATGCGCTGATGGGTTTAGGGTTTGGGGTTCGGGTGCAGAGCTTTGCTTGGAAATGTGTCGGAAATGTGCTCTCATTAAAGGAGAACATTGTCACTCTGTTGACAAAGTGTTGCATCTCAGAAAGTAGGTATCATACCAGAACAGTACTGAGAGCTTCCTCTTCTGAGGATACATAAATATATCGATCACCTTGCTCATGGAGAAGAGGAAAACATGCGAATCTGTGCTCTTTTATCCAACCTTGAAACCTAAGGACAAAACGCTTTGTAAGCTTCCTGTTGCTAAAGCCAAAGCTAAGTTCTTTTTGATCCGGGTACAAAAACAAGGTTTGAATCTTCCCCCAAGCAGAAGTTTGCAGTGTGCACAATGCCCACTGAGCAATGCATTTCCACATCCACACATTGCACTCCCCATCCACACATCCACACAGTGCTGGAGGGATTACAGAACTGGCAGTAAAACCAAACCCTAGTTTCTGTCCAGAGACATCATCATCTACTGTGCAGCAGAAGAAACCTCATGTCAAAATCAGCATTTGTTCTTCATATGTTTGGGAGTGGCAAGTCCAACTTTCTCTCACCAAAATTTTAGAGCAAGAGTGAAAACAGTCTACACACTTTCTCTATACCTGTTCTCGTGGTTCTGTGCAAAACAGTGGGGGTGAAGAGTGCCTTTTTATGGCTGGGGACGAGCTTGCACAATGTATATATCCCTTCCCACAATGCATCCCTCAATATCCTGTGGCAGACCAAACTGTTGCTCCAGGAAAGAGCCAACAGTGGCTAGCTGCTGTCCTATTTGTGTTCGAAAATTGGGATCAACAGAGAGTGGTTGCGTGCTGTAATCAATCACTTTGTGCACCATACTTCCATCCGCAACCTTGCCATCATTCAGAACCACGAGCTGGTCACTGAAGTTTGCAAACGCCAATGTCTTGACTTCTCCTTCAAACTTGTTGACAGCCAAGCGCCATGGTGTACCTCTTGTTCCTGAAGCCAAAGTCTCACCCAAACCCACGGCGATCTCTGCTTGTACCACTGCTTCATCCCGGTCGATGGGGCTCACTGTGTGCAATACAAAACTGAGGTCAGGTGAAAGAAGCTCTTGAACTAAAACAGCCATTAAAGCATCTTGCTGCTTGACACCAGCCACCCGGCGACTCAAGACAGCTCTCCTGGTATACAGTGATGCCCACACTTCAGCAACCGCCTTGCCAAAATTTCCAGGTTCCGAAAGCTTCACATTCGGGATGGAGTCATACAAACCTGCACCTGACATCCCAGCCAAATCCTCAACATTTGCACTGGAGCGTACAATCAGTCTAGCATCCTTGGAAAAGGTGTTGCCTGACATAAGCGCATCCATTACAGATCTTGCTGGTCTCTGGGCGGCAACAAGAGTGCGCAATTCATTACAAACTTTGTCAAGCTCTCCACCTTCAAGGTGAGCAATCTCAACTTGCTCCACAAGAGCTTGAAATGTCTCTAGAGAATTGCTACTTTCTAAAGCTTCTTCCATAGCACCAAATGGTATCACCTTCCCTGGAGGCACACAAAAGACTGCTGGCACTCCTTGCTCACTGTGCACCTTAGCAGCATGTATGGTGAGGACTGCAAGTCTTCCACATGCAGCTGCTTTAGAGCCTGCATTCTCTGTCGTGGCCTCTGAAAGCTCCAACACCACACCACGTGTACTTCTCACCACTGAGCTCTGCTTAATGGGAACAGCTTTGGACAAGGTAGCTACTGCCGCACCCTCCAATTTCCCCTCATCACCAACAGCATCCTCCTTGCTGACTTGTGAGCTCTTGTTGTTCACCACATCCACTACATTGTTTTCTTGCTTTTGCTGTACCAGCAGTGGCCCTTGGTAGGCATTCAGCTGCACAGACTCAGATGAAGCTTCAAGTTTAACAGTTTGGTTGATCAGACCACGAAGATTTGCCACCTTGTCTTCATCATCACATGTCACAAAGACGACTTTCTCTTGGCGAGCGCGGACACCTAGATGTGACAAATGTGGAAGTTCATGTTGCAGTATTACTCCTACAACATTAGCACCAGCTGCTTTGACCTCTTCATCACCATCTGCTGCTTTGACCAGCAAAATGACTGGATCTTTCACAGAGGATGACAATGAACTTGGAGTGATCCTGTCAACCTCAATGAGCCTGCCAACAGCCTTGCCAGGCATGAGTGTATCAAAACCCTCCCCGCCAACAATTGTTCGCACTGCTTTGAGCAGCATTGAGCACAATTTTGCCACTTGGAATACAACACTAGCTCGAATTTCAGCCTCTGTGAAGGTGCGCACTGTATTCTCGGCAATACCAAGTGCATTCCCAAGCTTCAGGGCCTCTGCTGGGAAAAGCTGCAGCAAAGTGTCAGTGTAAGTCTCGGCAAGACGACGAGCACGATCCAGTGTTGCTTTCAGTCTCAGCGCCCAGGTTTTTGTGTCCTTGTCAGCAGTCACCCCCACAGCCTGCCAGCACTGAAGCTCATTCTCAATCGCAATGCATTCTGCTTGCTGCCATTTAGAAAGACCTATCTGCCGTAAGCCCAACACAATAGCTCCCAATGCATGAGCCCATGAAGAGACATTTTCCTTTCTTGCCTCATCTGCAAGCCAGCGAGCTCCACCTGCACTTTCCAGTGCATTGATCAATCTGCTAAGCAACACAAAGGAGTAATCCTCCAACCCTATCTCTGACAACCGCCACTTCTGGCGCATGGCAATGGCTTCATCAGAGGCATCATTTCGAAGACCACTCTCAAGCCCCTTGAGAAGAGTGGATCGAAGACTAGTCAAAGCATGCAACAGGCTGATAAGTGAGTCTGTGCTCTTTGCAGCATTCCCATTTGTTGTTGCAGTACCTGAATCATCAAGGTTACGTTTAATCCCAAGAAAATTGTCCAAGACAGAGAGCTGCACTTGATCAAATGACACTCGGAGACCTTCCAACTGCTCAGTCAAGCTGCCTGCATTGAAGAAATCCTTGAGCTCGCCATAGAAAACTCTGAATTCATCAACAAAAGCTTGACTGTATTCTCCTGGATTCCTTGTCACACGAGCCAGCATCAACTCAGTGGCAACCAAATCCTCTGGCCCTGCATTCCGATGCAGTTTGTTCTGTATTGTGTGCTTGATCTCCTGCTTCAAATCATGAGGTATGTCATTCCTGTGAGCAATATCACGAATTCGTGTCAGTGGCACAGAAGCTGTGAATTCAGCCTTGAATGCTGGCAAGCAGGGATGGATCTTCCTGATCACCAGAAGCTCCTTTGGGTTCAAGCTTTGGTCTGAGCTCATTCTTTCAAGCTCCTGAAAAATCCTGCGAGATATCTCAGCATGCTTGTTGGGTCTGTAATGTTGGCCATCCTCGTAGCATCGTATCTGTCCTGTGTTGATCCACTTCAGATAGATTGCAACATTGACAAGCGTGTTCAGAGTCTGTTTCTTGGCGAGTTCACCCATCACCAGTCCTCTCACCACCTCCAATTTGCGCCACCAATTGCTTGCCTTTTGATCCTCTTGGACTAGGTGCAAAGCTGCACCATCCAGTCCAGAAGTGTCCCATTTGCCTGCCTTTTCATGAGCATGATCATTAGATCTCATGAAAGAAACCTCTCTTCCCTGCCATCCTTCTACAAAGGAGCTTGCTGTCTCTTCGACCACATTCAGAGAGTTTCCTGGTTTTTCTTCCACATTGTTGACTTGTCTCTCACTCTCTGGCTCCTCCTGCTGCTCCTTCTCCTTCCGCAGTTCAGATTCCTCTTGGGTGCAATCCCAGTGTGTTACAAGCTGGAAGCTGCCTTCAGCCGGCAATGGCAAAACCCGGTTGGGACCAGCTTCCCAAACCGTTTCTCCATTTTGGGTGATGAGAACATGCTTGTACTCGAGCTTCTCCCCGGGTTTCCCTTCCAACTCCGCCACCCAACCTGCTTCCGTCCAAGACATGGCCACCTTGTTCTGCCACGAGCCCGCACATTCCGCCGATCCCAAGAGTGCCAGAGACTCACCGAATTGCACCTGGTGATCCAAAAGCAAACGCACCTTAACCTTCTTCTCACACGTCACAACACCCAATTCCCCTCTCATTGTTCTACTTACTATTCTTCTTCTTCTCCTTCTTCTTCTCTCGCTCCCAGAATCCTGGATTCCGATTCTCGCACTCTTCTCCCGCGACGAAAAATCCACAATCCTCAGACCTTCAAATCTATAGTTCAGCATACAAGAAGGCAACAGTCTCCCCTGTTGTTTCATACATCCCATCACAACACCACCACCGCCACGGCTACCCGCGATTGCTCCTCCTCCGTGCAGCACACCACAATTTTGAGGAGCCGCTGCCCTATACATACTCATCATCCCCATACCACCTTCTTTCTCGACACACTCACCACCAAA
>Ga0209611_10001405_pt1 | contig 40811 bp, 30 predicted proteins | sample S1TSphgellanicum_3_FD_187693 | JGI IMG/M metagenome (GOLD analysis project Ga0209611, IMG submission 187693) | Host-associated microbial communities from peat moss isolated from Minnesota, USA - S1T2_Fc - Sphagnum magellanicum MG (SPAdes) (version 2) | ecosystem: Host-associated > Plants > Peat... | reverse complement strand
AACAGTTTTTCAGGTTCTCTGCCCATGGGTTTGGCGAATCTTCTTCATCTCGCAAATATTTCACTGGATGATAACGACCTGTCAGGCCCACTTCCAAGCAAGCTAGGGATGCTGAGCAATCTCACTGTTTTGGATGTAACAAACAACACTTTCAATGGCACTCTTCCAACTGGACTGTGTCAAAACGGCTTTTTGAAGATTCTTGACATTCAATATAACAATTTTGAAGGTCCCATTCCAATGGAGCTCACAAACTGTGGATCTCTAGTTCGAATGAGGGCTGGATTCAATTCTCTGACATCCATCCCAAATTACTTTTGGAGAAATTCAAACCTTCAATATTTGGAGTTGTCATCAAATTATCTACAAGGTGCATTGCCTTTGGAGCTTGGCTTTGGAAGTGCAATTAGCACATTGAAACTGGACAACAATAGATTCTTTGGCAATTTGTCGAGCGAGTTGGTGTTTTCTAATCTCCCCAATCTTGAAGTTTTGAACTTATCATCCAACCAATTTGTTGGTCCTATTCCACCATCTTTGGTTGATTGCACAAAGCTCTTCACACTGGATTTGAGCTATAATTTCTTCAATGGCTCCATTCCCCATGCTTTTCCAAGTACCTTGCAAGGGCTTTACTTGCAAGGAAATGAACTATCAGAGCAAGATCTGAATATATTCACCAGTCTCTCCAACTTGAATTTTCTCAACATGGCTCAAAATAATTTGAGGGGCCTTATTCCTCAAGAGATTGGGTTACTAAATGATTTACAAAGGCTAAACTTGAGCCACAATCAATTTTCAGGAACCATTCCAGTTGAACTTGGGAACTTACAAAACGTTCAAGTTCTTGATCTTTCACATAATCAACTTTCTGGGACCATTCCTCCAACTTTAGGTACTCAACTTATCTCCCTCGAATCAGTAAATGTTTCATACAATGATCTCAATGGCTCTTTGCCATCATCTTGGATTAGGTTCTTAACATCAAATTATGACTCTTTTGTGGGAAACCCTGGGCTTTGTTTAATCTATTCTAGAGATGGCCAATGTTCAACTAATCCTTTACACAGTGGAAAAAAAAAAATTACGATTCATGTAGTAGTTGCCATAGTTGTTAGCTCCATAGTTTTCATACTAGGTTTTGGATTTTTAACATATTGTTATTTTCCTAAAAGTTCCAAAGACACATTGGTTGCACTTAGCAACATTGAGGTTGTAAGTTCGCCTGGTAGGGAAATATCTTTCAATAACATCATGGAAGCAACCCAAAACCTTAGCAATGATTACATCATTGGGATAGGAGGCCATGGTACTGTTTACAAGGCAATAATGTTTGATGGAAGTGTAGTTGCAGTGAAAAAAATTCCCTTGCTACAAAAAGATTTACAAATCCATAAAAGCTTCTTGAGGGAGATAAACACAATAGGGAATGTTAAACATCGAAATCTAGCCAAACTTTTGGGGTTTTGTAAGTGGGGTGAAATAGGACTTCTCATATATGATTACATTCCAAATGGAGACTTATATGAAGCCTTGCATAATAAGGTCAATGGTATGGTTCTTGATTGGGACACTAGGTTAAAAATTGCTGAAGGTTTAGCACATGGTTTAGCATACCTTCATCATGATTGTGTTCCTCCTATCATCCATCGAGATATCAAATCTAGGAATGTGCTTTTGGATGCCAACTTGGAAGCCCACATTGTTGATTTTGGGATTGCAAAAACTATGTCACTCAAGCCCGAAGATGATGTAAGCTCAACAACAATGGTTGAAGGGACATACGGGTATATTGCCCCTGGTGAGAATCAAGATTTGCCTAAGTATCTGTTGTGATTTTTCGAAACAACACCTGCTCTTTAAGATTGGAATTATTTAGTTGAAGATAAAATTTTCTTCACATTGCAACATTGTCTCTGGTTTTTGTAATGAAAATAATAAGATCTTCATATGTAGGAGGGCCAACCAACTGTAATTGCATTAGTAATTGACAACGCTTGTTTGGATGTTGCAGAATATGGGTATGGTGGACAAGTCACACCAAAAGTGGATGTCTATAGTTTTGGAGTGGTATTACTTGAACTTTTAACAGGGAAGCAACCGATTGATCCAAGCTTTTGTGAATCAGAACACATAATACCTTGGGTATTGTCAACAATTGGGCAAAATGGTCTTACTTTCGATGATGATGTGTTGGATCCTAGACTCCTTGACACATCCACAAATCTACAAAAGGCACAGTTGTTCCATGTACTTAAAGTTGCTCTTCTTTGCACCAAAAATGCACCTTCAGATAGGTTGACAATGGTCCAAGTTGTAGAATTCCTAAGGAGAACCCAATACTTGTAAATTTAGTCCTTAAACACGACCTAGTAAGCCTATTTGGCACTTGAAATTGGCTAACAAAGATCCAAGATGTAAAAATCTTAATGACAAGCTAATTTTTGTAAATTATATCTTAAATACACAACCAAGCATGCCTCTTTCATTTGCTAGAATTGGTGTCATATATTCAAAGAGAATGGGACCAAAATATTGAATTAAAACCATTGAAGCTGGATTATTTTGAATTGACTTTAACCTTAGTCTTGATTTTGTAACTTTAAAGTGCGGGGTCAACAATTTTCTCTTCATCTACATATACATTCATTTATAACAAATTAGGCAAATACAATTGTAGAATTTTTTGCATAGTATTGCATAATATTCTTAAAAGAAAGTCGGTTCATGTTGACACTATTGGAAAACATGTAGCGAAACCACTGAACAATTGGCAAAACTTGGCACAAAAAATGACTAAAATTTAAGAGTTTAGAAGATAAAGCTAATCATTTAGACAATTGAAGATTGTTAAAATTGTGGGATACATCAATCATAGTTTGTTGTCATGCAAAACAAATTAAATAAATCAATGCCAAAAAGACATGAATAAGGTACATTTCTTCACCAAACAATAATAATAATAATAAATCACGTTTCAATGTCTCTTTTCTCTAGACCATAGAAAAACCTGCAATGTTATTTTGTTAATTATCAATCACCATTATATTGCATTGAAATTTTTGTTAAAATTTTTAATAATCATTGTTGCTAAGTTTTAATGCCTAAACAGAAATTCAAATTTAACATTTAATTAAAAATATTGATAGTTAAAGGAATTAGAAATATAAATAAAACATATTTACATAAATTTTGCAATCATAAATGAGAATTTACCATTTCTCAATGCTTTTTAATTTGTTAAAAATCTTACAATGAAATCAAAGAAATCAAATGGAAAATACCCTAAACATAAACAACCACATAAGCAAGGTATATTTGAATTTTCCTAAAAACATTTCCCCAATCTTCACTACAAAAAGAAAATTGAAACTTGCATTGCTAGCAAACATAGCATTTCAAATTATTTCATTAAACATACTAATAAGAAGTTTTTTGACCTTTTCAAAACAACGATCAACCTCCCACTAGCCAATAAAAACAAAACAAGAACAATAAAGCTCAAAAAATTGAATTTTACAATCAATTTATAATAGTAAATAACCTTTAAAAATCTAAAAAGGGAAAATCATAATAATTGGTAACCATGTTTTTATATTTTTGTTTATTAAAGTTTACATTTTTTCATTCAATAAACTTGAAAATTTACAAGATTTTTCAATTAAAAGAAACTGCAAATTACAAATGCACATAATTACATAGGTGGACTTCTGAAACAAAATTTCATGGTGGGCCAAATTCATGAAGAATTTCTCAAAAAGGGAGGTGAGACCTGCACCATGGATGGAAGAAGGTGTTTGAAAACTTCATGTTTAAATTGAAGGTTGTGCCATCCTATGGATTCCAAACATGACAAATATGCTCTCATTGTCGGGTGGAAACAATTAGGGTGGTTATGGTGTGGTGTGTTAGGTGCGAATTAAAAGGTTCAATTGCATCCCAAACACCATTGACTTGGTGTGGAAGACACCCATGCACTACAAAAAATCTTATATTATGTAACCTTACAATTTGCAATTACATGCAACTATCCGTCATTTGCAACTATGTTTTATAATTTTTACAACTAGTAACCATCTTTTTAATTTTTTTACTATTTTTGTGATTGTGATGCAACTACAAAATTATACATCCTTCCATATTGAATAACTTCTTTGATATTTCATCCATGAATAAGCCTTTTGTGTTCATGTAGTCACAAATTTGGTTGTAACTTGGTTACTTTTTGTGGTGTGCCTATACATTTTATGTACACTAAAGTGTTTTGGACTACATTAAGAGTATAATTAACATGTAGTCAAAATACATGAGGCATATATTAGAATTTATTTAACATAATTAAATATATTTAACATATATTCAATGCATATTGAACACATATTACTTCATATAATTTCATATTATGAACATATTAAAATAAAAAATTTCATCTTGATTTTATATTATGGTTTTTCTACAAATATACCATATTTATTTTAATATATAATTGAATTATAATGGTGACATCATATTAATATGACATAATCTTAATGCCAAACCACTATTCATTGTTCATAAAATAGTAATATCAGCAAATTTATTAAATAATATCAAATATGGAATATTAATTAATTAAATAAAAATGATTTTTTATGAGTTCATAATTTATATTTATAATTTATTACTAATTAATCAATTAATACTAATAATTAATTGATTATAATGAAAACTATGAAATATGAATTCATTAAAATTCTCTAGATTTATCTAGAGTCTATGATTTTGAGTTTCGTATATTCGTGTGCCCTAATTTTTGAAAACACACATTTGGACTTAATTACATATCAAAAGACGCACTATTTCATCTCAAAGAGTAGCACCAAGTTGCCATAACTACCATTCACATCATCAACTCCCAAACATAAGTGTAAGTAATTGTAAAAATAATTCCTCCAAGATTTTGGGCAAACCATCATACAAAATCTACATCTAGAAATTTTGTTGCATGCATTTCCAAAGATGCAGCAAGGAGATTCTTGAAAAACAATAGCTAATAAAAAACTCAATAGCATCCACATTCAAAACTGCAATAAACTTATGAATGTGAGTACTTTTGCTCATATTTGTGTTAAAATATCCACATTTTTTATATAAAATCTAGATGGGACAATTACATTTTGGGTGGCACCACCTAGTCTCCAATGTTGGCATGGGCTTGAACATGATTAGGGGTTTCACTAAAAAAATAAAATTATTTTGTGTGCATCCCAACAATTGAGAAATTTGTGCTACATGTAGATGACTATTAGGAAGGGCAACTTGTCATTTGTACAAATGGTTCATAAAGAAGTTTTATTTGCTTGAAAATAGTGCAGAGATTGAATGAAAAAGGCTTCCAATACCATCATGACCTTGGAATAACCAGAAATCCAAGTGTGTGTGAGTGGGGTAAAGTCTCTAGGCCTTTGGTTTGATGTGGTCAAATTTTTGTCATAGGGTTTATGAAGCAACGATAGAGCTACCACTACATAAGGCCAAGGTTCTAACCCATCTAAGGATGCATTCAATGATGGTGTTGAAGAAGTTCGATGACAATCCGCACTTGAAGCTTGGTAAAGATGTTATGATGTCATCACAAATGCTCTTTACTCCTTCAAAGCCCAATCCATTACAAAAAACACAAGTGGTTCCAAAATTTTATTCTTGAACCATAGTTCCAAAGGTGGCAAGGTTGATGTTGTTGAATGAGGTTGCAAGGGAGAGCTACATTTGATAGATTGTATAGTTTAGTTTGCAATGGTAAGACTAAACTCTTCATGAATATTTGTACTAGACAATGATTGAACTCGGTTTGACCAAAGAGCTTCTGGAACTTGGGGGCCCTAATTTGGTACCATTCTTGCAAAGTGCTAGCAAATATGAAACAACCCAAGTGCAGCATTCACTTCAAGTGTTGTTTTATATTCACTTTTGTCTAATTTTTTCAACAGAATGCCAATTGAATTGTGACCTTTACATGCAACTTTCTAAGCTTCAAGATACTGAGCTGGGGTGTGGATAAATTAACTTCCAAGGTGGGTTGTGGTGGGATAGACAAGCTACATGGGAAATGGACTATTCTTGTCAATAATGCCATCTAAAACATATAACAACAATCACTCGTGGTAACCAATCTTTGGAAAATAAGCTATTTACTTGGAGCTTTTGTTACACCTATATGTTTTCAAATGGCAACATGTGCTTACAACCCATGTGTTATTGTAGCTTGTAAAACATCGATAGATTGAAGGCATGCCTAATATCAATCTTGAATAGAAGTAGAGTCTTTGCACTACTCCCTCCCTACAGGGTGGACTATATCCTTCCAAGGGAAGTTTTACTAATGTAGTGAAACCCTAACACACAAAGGTAGTAACCACCATTCTGTGATGTTTGTTCCCTTTCTTTTTCCTCAAAATTCTCCTATTTTTTTCCTAGGCTAGTTGTGTGGCTTCAACCTAGAAAAACACGATATCCACAATCTTCCAAACACAAGCCCATTTGCCCTACCAAATTCAAAACGAGGTCAAGAAGCCTTTAGCAACATATTACCCCAAGGATGGGTTGATTACCAACAGTTATTACGCTTTCCAATCTGTTATCAACAAATTTCAATACATACACATGTTCCAATCATCAATTTGATTTACATAAAATTGCACAAAAGCTTGAATAAGCATGTAAATATAGTCTATTGGCAAAATTGTGCCAACAATGTAAGTCTCAACATCATGACAGATCTTGTGTTTTACTTTCTTGTTTTCTTGAGTTTAACGTACCATATGTAGAATGTTCAACATTGACCTTCAACTCTACATAGTGTAACCAACTCCAAGACACAATCTCAAATTGAGAATATGCATTTGTCATGTAGAATAGATCCTTACTTAGATTCAGCTAGAAAGTGGCAAGTTATAAAATACACGAAAGTATGTTTTATTGATGATTGTGTGGGTTTGAGATAAGCATTTTTGTCTCAAGGGAACTATTAGTGCGTAGTATGCCAAGAGTTGCCTAGGTTGTCCTAGGGCACCAAGGTACACTTCAATGTGTAAACATGGGCGAAATAGGGCCAAAAGTTGTGCCCATGTTTCACTAACCCACAAATATTTCAAGGAATTTAATGCCACCACTGTAATAGCAAAGCCTCCTTCCCCAAATGGACAATCTCGTACTTCTAGGTGTTCCAATTATTGGCATCCATATGCAAGATTGGCAAGACCCACATCACTTTCCCCTTTGGTATCTAAAAGCAGCCACTTAAAATTATGCCCATAGTTACCAATATGAACAATCCTTGGTCTATTAGTGCTCCTTGTCGCAAGTAGAAGCAAAATTGAATTAGGTTCACATAGCCCTTTAGTAATAACCTCACACCATCATCCAAGGGCAAATCTACAAAAAACTTGACCCTTTTTCCAAGCACAATACAACAATCTATGACCTGCAAATAGCCTTGCCTCACCATAGCAAATGTAACATTGGTGATATCACAGACATATAAGGCCAGATATTGTAGCTTTGCATAACCTTGTGAAATAACAACCACATCATTGTGTGATATATAGCCTGCATCATCGTCCTCAACTTGCAAGCACTTCAACTCTTTACATGTCTTGCCCAACATTTTCAAACCTTCATCCCCAAGAACATTAAGTACCTACCTCCAAAAAACACCTCCCAATATCAAACTTGCACATACAGATCCTCAAAATTGGGTGAATAAAAGAGCCTTGCAATCTACAAAACAATATTATGCATATTATGAGTCATAGAGAAAATTTCACAACAACACATTTAGGCATTCAAGGTACTTGTAATGTCAGTTTTGGCCAAATCAAAGTAAACATGACAATAACAAATGTGGTCATAACCTTGTGAGTGTTACTCACCTAATATATAACCATCACCTTCCTTGTGAATAGCAATGATTAATTGTCATGACTTCCCACTCAATTTCGTGAACTCCCAACTGCAAATGCAAATAAAAACATAATAATTTGCTCCAAATTCCACACAACTAACTACACAAAATTTGATACTAAATTCTTGGAACCAACACAAAACAATCATGATATTGGGCTAGCACTCAACATAGCACTAAACCCAAAAATCAATACAATCTTCATTTAAGTTGCAACAAGCTTGTAAGGGTGAGTTTCATGTCATTTTTGGTTGGCCCCATAAAACACCACAACCTAATGCATAGAGAACTTTCATCAGCTGAAATTACATGACCAAAGTTTATTCTAATAAAATAATTGGAAATTATAACAAGCCCGATCACTATTCAAAATTCTTTGGACCTCAAAGAAGTTTAGGTCCTTTGTGACATCTCTATAATTAAAGGAATCTTGACCTAAGAATTTAATATATTTCCACCCCACCATAGGAGGAGGCCAAAATGTGTAAAAGGATTAAAAGGAAGACACTCCATGATAAAAGTGAAGTTTAAAATACATGAAAGACTTGTTTTATCATTGGGAAAATACAAAACCAACAATTTCATGAACAATCCAAGGCTTATAAAAACCCCTTCCCCATAGTGTTCTAAAATATTTCCAACCAGGAAATGCTCACCTTGTAGAAGACACGTTTACAAGCTCTAAAGCACATAGTTTGATGCACATGTTTGCATCTTGCATTATGGGAAAATAGTTCATACAATTTGGATTTGCAAATAACTAAATATATACTTGTGCACAACTTATGAACTTTGATGAATGGTCCCCATATTAAAATAAATAAAATCCTAATGTAACTTTCACATAAATACTTTATGATACCTAGGTTAGTCCTCAAATTTATGATTATCCTAACTACCTAAGTTAACCTACCTTATATATAATTACCTTAAATTAACATAGGTAGCTTTTGTACACCTTGCTATCTAGATGCTTGTAGGTATTTTGATCTACACTTTCCCATCATATGTTATCTAATAATACAACCACATAATGTCCTAAACAACCACCATGGATGTAGTCATGGATTTGGATTTACTGGGCCATGACTTTAAGCAATAATTATGCATTTACTTGGGTCTACAAACCCTTCTTGGGCTACAAGTAGCTTGCCCCTTATGGACGGAAATAGGTGATGTTTCAAGATTATAAAAGTACATTTATCAACAACATACTTATGAAAAGTAACAATAGATCAAAAGGACATGATGAATAAATTAAAAAGAATATATGAGATTGTTTTCAAGTTGAAGAAGAGTGTTCTTTGTAGCACCATGTTCAAAACCATATCTTTTGCTCAAAATTGCACATCAAAAGTTTATATTTATGACCCAATGGGATAGGAAATTTAAATTGTATCTTGAGAATCTTGACTAGAAACTTTGATAACTTATTATAATGATGGGCCAATCAAAGAGGCTCATTGCTAAGATGTTTAATTGTAATATATGCTTATGTTTTGAATTGAAATACTTGCATGCAAAAACCATGACATGGCCCTTCTGTATTTTTTATTTTTTATTAATATCATTTTTTTCCAATCTAGACCTTTTTCCCTGGTCATGGGGTTCTAGTTATTTATTATTTATTTTATAATTTTTTATTGAATAATAAATAAATAATTTGCAAAATGTTAATTAATAATTTAATCTATATATTTAACCAATTAAATATTTTAGTATCTAATATTCAATATTCATTGATTTATTGGACAAATTTTTCATTTCAAGCTATTAATCAAGCTACAAACTATAAATGATAAATGGATAAGTTAATTATTAATTAATTGATAGTTATGTAGTTTATAAAAATATTAATTAAAATTTCACAAATTAAATTATCTAGTTATTAATAATGATTAATTAAATTGATTTCTTACTAAGTCATAAGTGTAGAATTAATAATTAATTTTTATTAATCAGTTTAGATTTTATTAAAATTAATTCATAATCCCAGTACTACTCAATTAATTATCTCATAATTTGTATTTACTAATGAAGAATAATGGTAAATATGTGATAAGTATTAGTTAATTAATACTTCAATTAGTAATTTAACTAATATTCAACTAATTATCTGATTTTTTATTTACTAATCAAGAGTTATGGTAAATAGATAATAAGTATTAGTTAATTAATAGTTTTGTAGCTTATAAAAATATTAGTTAAAATTCCACAATTTCAATTATCTAGTTATTATTAATGATTAATTAAACTGATTTCCTATTTAGTTCATAAGTTCACAATTAATAATTAATATTTACTCATTGGTTTAAAATTTATTAGAAGTTAATTATTACTATTAATAATCTAATTAATATTCAATGAATTATCTGATAATTATATTTTATTAATCAAAAGTTATGGTTAATAAATATTAAACTAACTAGTAGTTATTAAACTATTAAATATTCATGAAATAAATTATTTATTCATTCATTTATTTGATAACTAAAATTTAAAAGGTTAAGTTTTTAAAAAGTAAAATTATTAATAATTATTATTTGATTCAATTTTACATTAAAATAATAACCAGTTAATTAAATTCATAAAATTTAATTACATATTGTTGATGAATTATGATTATGAATTAATTGATTAATTAGTAGAAAGAATGAAATGAAAATGAATGTTACTTCTAGAATTAAATAATTAAAGATTATTAGGTAATTATAGGTAGGTATTGTTAAGGGGAGTAGGATGAATACATGATTTTGGATAAACAAGGCATTTAGGATAAGGACTAATTAGGAAACTTTGTTAGTTTCAATTTTGAATTCTTGTTGGTTTTGATCATGATGAAGAGACTAAGGACTATTCAAAAGGAAAGAGTTCTAGAAAACAAAGGGATATTCTTAGCCCCAGAGTTTTGGAAGATAAAGTGAAAGGAGTTGTAGGTACTTACAGTAGAAAACCATAGACTTTGTTTTGAGATACCATAGATTTTAATTGTTGTTTTGGGATTTTTTTTTCAACAAAACTTGGGATTCTGTTGTAATTTTGATTCATGTTTATAGTAATAAAAGAAAAACATACTTGAATAGTGAATTTTATGTTCATATTGTTGTGTGAATTTTTTTAATATGAAAATATGATGAAATAAAATGTAATCTTGTTTTTGGAGTTGTTTACAATGTATTCTAAAATGCAAATTTTGGTTATATGAAATAACCATGAATCTAGTGTTTTAATGAATGGCATTATTAAGAATGCTGAGAATTAAGGCAGGAATAGTGTATGTATGCATGTGAAATGCAAATATGTTGTTATAATAATGTGAAATATTTTGCAAGAATTAATTTTCACTTTTACCATTTAACGACCATCTTGTAAGGATTTTATTTTTGTGTTTTCTTTTAGCAATGGGAAGGTTTTCTACAAATTTTGTTGTATACTATGGATGAGAGTGTTCAAATTAGTAGTGTTGTTTTTTTAATTCAAAATTTAAAGGGGTCTGTTAGAAAGTATCAGAGGTTTAAACGGTTAACATCATGAAAAGTACAAAATGATCTACAAATTTTGAAAATGAAGAATTTTGAAACAAGATGAATTGGATTGTGATTTGAAGTTTATAACATCAATTGGACTTGGAGGCAAATCAGCAAGTTATTGAAAGACAAACAAAAGACAATCTTGAAAATGGAGAAGAATATGCAGGGCTTACAAAAACCCCATATCAAAATTTGATGTTGGACAAACGAGTTATAATAACAGAGGAAAGGCATGTGGGGCACAAGTCTTTTCTACCACAAAAGGTGGTACGGCATGAAATATGGACTAGGGGTCTTCATAGAAAGGTATAGTTACAGACAACAATTTCCACATAAAGAAATGTAGTTGATTATTCACCTAAATGAGTGGGTGCAGTATACTTCTCAATCGTAATCTATGGTTCAATGTCAAAAATATCAAAATGGAGTAGGGACTTTTGTAGTATCTAATCAACTGCAAGAAATTTCAAATCCAGAACCAGTGAATAGTTGAAGAAGGGATGTTACAAGAGGTATACAACCTAGGTTTGTGTATTAGTTTACATTTCTAGATTACCATGAACCAATGGAAGACTGGGAGGTGGAAAAAAACACCAATATTGATGTGGTTGAGGAAATTGAAGAAAATTACCTACGATCATTTGAGTATGCAGAAGCATAGGTGAATGTGTTGGATGAAGTACCACATTCGAATTCACATAAAAGGAATCTAGAGTTGGATCAAACAAAATGCACAACCGAAACACAAGATCATGAATTTATGGATTTGGAGATGGTCAAATTACTTTCAAAGGTTTGTGCATTCTGTGAAGAAAGGCATGTAATCATGGATTATCCTTTTGTGCCTTTTCACATTAGAATAGGTATTGCTAGACATGTGGAGTTATAGAATGTGGCAAGAACATTAATGGATCAACCACATGAACAAGAACCAATAATTCCTATAGTTTAGAACAAATTGAGAGGCATGAAGTTGGGAAGCTAATTGGGACCATAGAGTTGACAAATTCGTCCATCTATTTAAACTAGGAGTAGAGAACCGGAGGTGTATTTACATCCGCATTCTGCACCATAGAGATACCAATGGGTAACCACAAAATGGAACATCATCATCCTTGAGTCAACACAACTTCACCAATTGGGCCAAAAGCAACAATTGTTGAAACCCAGAAACAACCTGCTAGAATTGTAATTACCCAATCACTTAATGTGGGTGTAACAACCATAGAAATGGAGTTGTCGGTTGTTGCACCCACCCAACATGGATGTTGTTAGAATGGGAACACTAATTGGATCTGCAACAAAATTGGGTAGTGGATCAAGTGGAATTTCAATAGGAAGGAAATGAAATGGGAGTACGATATTACCAACAACAACCATTGGAGTTGTTGGGACACCTCAAATGGTGTTTACTCATCCAATAATGACTATTCATATGAATAAGACTGCAAATCAACCATCAATAAGCTTAATGGCTACTAGAAGGTATAGAAGTGTAGATGCAATGAATCCAAAAGGAGGACATCAAAAACCATTTGTTGTAACTGCACAAATTCTTTATCACAAAGATGGCCATTATGTTAGGCCAAACATGGTAGCTTTTAAGTATCCTGATTTTAAAAAAGATGCTAACCCAAATGTTCATGTTAAGGTGTTCAATTCTATAATAAAGGTTAATGCAAAAACTTCTAAAAAGTACATCATCAATGCGTTTAGTTACATGTTAAAAGATACGGCATTAGACTGGTGCCATAATTACATGTCATAATTTCCTAATTATATTTTTTTGGAGCTCACATAAGCATTTTGCAAATGTCATTGGAAGATTCAAAATGACGAACAAATATGCATGGAGTTGAAGAATATGAAGCAAGAAGAGACCAAGAAGGTGGAGGTATACTATGAGCTGATTCAAAAGTTGGCTCATGGTTTATAAGTACTAACCACAAATAATTTTCTGATTATTGTGTTTAAAGCGAGTTTGCAATTAGACCTCAAAATTGTGACTTCAGGGATGAAATAGTCAACATTACAACAACATAAGGAGGCAACAATGTTGTGTGAAAAAGGCATGACTACTATAGAAGCAACGAGTGCATTTTCAGTACCACATAGCACTAAATAGGTAACACCAACGAAAACATAGAATAATACAAGGAAGACTGACAAACATTGCACAAATTGTGGGATAATGAATCACAATGTGGAGACATGTAAAAAGAAGAAAAAATAAACCATGGTGGCAACCATAGAGGTCGCACAAGCAGGTCAAAAACCACAAAAGACATATTTATATGCATACCACAGTTGTGGTTTGAATGGACATAAAATGAAAGATTATTTAAAGTTTACTAAGATGCAAAAGATGTTTCATGGGAAATTTGTGGTAGTAGTAGAGGTTCAACATGTTATTAAGACATAAACAATCATTGTAGATGTGAATGTGGTGGATGTTAATGTTACCACAAGAAGTAAAATAATTGAAGAACAGGTGTTCAAGGATAGAGAGCCAAGAATGGCAAAGAGTGTTGTTGATTGGGAGAAAGAAAAATGATCGAAAAATTCAATGCTGGAAATAATTTAACAAATTTAAAAAACATAGACCCAAACAAAAGGGTCATCCACATCCATGGAAAGATGGAACACAACATGGTCAGGTATGCCAAATATTATTCCTATGGAAGCATAATAATCTCAGAAAGTAATGAATTCATAAGAGAAATAAATCATAGTAGAAAATATTTTCATGGACATTAGTAAGCAAATGTTAAAAACAAATTATACTTTGAACTTAGGATAGTTGTTTAAAATAGCTCCTAAGCCAAAGAGATGTATTTGGCAAAAGTTAAAATGTTGCAACCTTAGCCTTGGGCTCACGACCAAGGCAAAGGGCTTGCAAGGGTGCAGGCCAAGAAGAAGCCCGGGAGTCACATCACATACTCCCGGGAGTGTAAGAAAATGTGAGGGAGTATGAGGGAGTGAACCCTCACACTCCCAAGGCAACTCCCACTTTGGGAGATGGAGTCCCGGTGGATTTTCAAAACTTTAGAGAGCAATTTCAGGGGTCAAAACTCAATGGCTTATGACGTTCTTTATATCATTGGAAAGCTCTTGGAATATAGATGTTTAAAATGGTCTCGCATTGCTCATTTGGACATCTGAAACACAAGTTATGGCCAAAAGAAGGGTTGGAAGTCAAACTGCCAATTTGACTTTCAACCATAAAAAGTCGGGAATTGACCCGATTTACTTGGCTGCAGAGGACGTGTGACATATTGTTAGAAAGTTCTCGATGAGAACTACAACTTTGCTTAGATTGCATCTCAATCCGAGGTTTGCTCACAAAGTTATGGGGCTCCAAAGTTGTGGGAGTCCCAATCGGCGTGATTTCGGGACTCCCACTCGGGAGCCCCAGCAAAGAAAAACCATTTGGATGTAGGCTCCATGGCTAGCCATAGAGTATATTATAAAGGGGAAGGTGGTGGCTTCCCCCAAGTCTGGGCCATGGTGAGTCTAGTGTGTCTGTGTTGCCCATGGCTCGTTTTAGCACCAAAGGTGCTCCAACTATGCACTAACCACTTTGTGTGGGTTGTGTGCAGGCCCGTGTGAGTGAGTGAAGCTTGTCAACTCTTCTTAGTCCCATCTCAAAGCTCTAACACGCCCCTCTACCCCTCAAAATGTTGTGAGCTAGGGAGCATGCCCCGATTCCTCCCTCCTCCACTGTCTTTTACTTGGATTCACATTTGAGTCCTTCAAGGAGTTGGGAGTGCATCATAAAACTAGAGAAAACTTAAAATGTAAGTAAAGCAACCATAGATAAATAAGTTGGGTTTTCAATACTAAAGGTAAGGACAACTACTATAAGAATAGATAATCATATGGCAATTATCCAAGTACAAATTGGGAAGAATACAATAGAGGATGTGTTGCTAGATGGAGGTTTTGGAGTTAATATTATCACAAAATAGTTGAGATTAAGGTTGGGGCTTCCAAAGCTTAAACCTACACCATATAATATGAGGATGGTAGATCAAACAACCACAAAACTCGTGGGGTTGATTAGAGATTTGAAAATATATGTTCATGGCATTCGTTACATAACTACATTTATTATATTTCATAATAATGTCATAGATTTTAGTTATTCCATGTTGTTGGGGAAACCATGGTTGAGGGATGCTGAAGTGGCACATGATAGGGTTACCATACAAAGGAATGGGATAATCAGAACAATTACATCACCAAACATTTGGGAAGTGAAGTAAGAAGACTAGAAGTGTTATTATGCTATGATTATTATAATGGCATCACAAATGAAAAGGAAGATGTCATCTTTGCTACAAAACCAAAATTGTTCTCAATAGGAACAATTGGTTTACCTAAGATAATTTAATCTATGAAAACCATAGATGTGGAGATCATGGATATAGATGTGAAGATTAGTATTTTGGAACAAGGATATGGAGTATAGAACATAGAGAAGAAGATACATAGCAACAGATATGAGCCAGAAATAGCTCTGGAGGATAAGGTGTATCCAAAATGTACTATAAACATCAATAAGGGAGTGTTGCAGTGGATGAAACTCTAACAAACATCAAAGCACATGAATTACAAATAGTTGGATGGACGCTAATTGAAGATCAGCAATTGGTGAAGTTCAATTTAAAAACTTATGTAGAACCACAAATGGTGAATATTAATGCACAATTGGGAACATGCAAGGTGTTGGAATTTGAAGGAATTCAAAGATGTTTTTGCATGGACATACAAAGATTGGAAAGGGATTCCACCAAAATTGGCATGACACATAATTGAGTTAGATATTATTATACCACTAGCACATCAGGTCAAATGTAGATTAAGTCCAAATTATACTATAGTAGCCAAATAAGATATAGATAAGTTGTCAGCAACTAGATTTATTGAATTGTAAAGGAGGCTACATGGTTGTCACCCATGGTAATAATACCCAAAAAAATGGCAAACTAAAAATCTATATAGATATCAAAAAACTAAATGCAGTCACAAAAAAATGTTGAACACGATGATAGGGTATGAAGCACATTCTTTCTTAGATGGATATTCATGATATCATCAAATCTCTATAGCTTAAGAGGACAAATCTAAAACTGCATTTGTTATAGACTAGGGGGCTTTTATATGGAAGGTGATTCCATTTAGAGTGAAAAATGGACCTTCGACATATTAGAGAACTATTACCAAAACATTCAAAAGATATTTGGACAATTTTATGAAGATATTTCTAGATGATTTTACAATGTATAGTGACATGGAAAGTCATCTACAGAAGTTCAAATTATGTTTTAAAAAATGTAGAAAATATGGCATTAGTTTGAATCTAAACAAATGTGCATTTATGGTATTTTCAAGGATGATCTTGGGTTTTATTGTTTCCAAAGAAGGGAAACTACCAAATCCAAAGAAGATATAAGCAATAATAAACATGCCACCCCCAAGAATCCATAATAGATTCAAGTATTCAATGGGATGGCATAATTTTACAGATGTTTTATCAAAAAATTTGCTACTATTATGGCACCTATCATTAAACTAACTAGAAAGACAAAGACTTTTCTTTGGACAAAAAAATGTTAAAAGGCTTGGGGATTATTCAAATAGAAGTATATTGAAGCATATATATTGATATCACCAAACTGGCAGGTGGAGTTTCATGTTCATATAGATTCATCCTTGTTATCTATGGGGGCCATATTATTTGAAAACGTAACAAAGAAGAATGATCAATCGATAGTGTATGCTTTTAAGCTTTTGAACAAAATAAAACAAAATTATTACACAATAGAAAGAAAGGCTTTAATAATGGTTTTTGTTTTGCACAAGTTTCAAACATTATTTGTTGGGCATTAAGTTTTTTTTTTATGTAAATCATATGGCATTGGTTTATTTGGTTAACAAACCACAAGTTTCAGGGAAAATAGCTAGATGGTTGTTATTGTTCCTAGAATATGACTTCATAGTAGTGTATAAACTAAGTAAAATTCATGTAGTTGTAGATGCATTATCAAGATTACTAGATATTATAGAACCCACATGTGCACCTGATCAAACCATAGATGCAAGTTTGTTTTACACAAAGCCTAAATGGTTGAAGGATGTGAAATTTTTTTGAGGACATGACAAATTGAGGGCATGTTATGATACATTCGAAATAAAAACTGGTCAAGAAAGCAAAGCCTTTCACACTAAAGAATGGTGAATTATACAGAATGGGCCAAGAAAACAGATTGTGACGATGTTTGACAACAATAAAAACACAAATGGTGATGAAAGATTTGCATGAAGGTCCCTCAAAAGGGCATTTTGCAATTGAAATAATGCAGAGGAAGATATTGGATGTTGGATATTGGTGGCCAACTATGTATAAAGATGTGCATGATTATTGTAAATCTTGTGATGCATGCCAAAGAATAAGAGGGTTGCCAACTCAAAGTCTTACAAAGCTAGTGACAAGTCTTCTAGAGGAACCATTTATGAAATGAGGACTTGATTTTGCCAATCAAGCCAATAGAAAGATATATAGGAAACAAATATATTCTTGTAGCCATAGATTATGTTACCAAGTGGGTGGAAATGAGAGCATTGAGAACTAATACTACAGTAATCACCGAATTTTTTTATATGAATACATATTAACCAAGTTTGGATGTCCTTTGACTATAGTCACAGATCAAGGAATTCATTTCATTAATGATTAAATATTTGACAAATCATTTTCTATTGAAACATGTGAATCTACAACCTATTATCCTCAAGGGAATGGGCAGGTGAAATCTACTAACAAGGTACTTAAAACACTATTGAACAAATTAGATAATGAAAATAGAACAAAATGGGATGAACATTTGTCTACAATGTTATTTTCATACAAAACTACATACAAAGTAGTAATAGGGTATACACCATATTAATTAATGTATGGATTACATCCATTGATGCCCACAAAGTACATAGTACCAATTGTTGGTGGAAATGAAAGAGACAATACTTCAGTGAAAGTTTTAATTAGTAGAATTACAGAGCTCGAGAAGTTGCAAGAAGCTAGAATGTAGGCTATAGAAACTGCAAGAATTCAACAGTGGAATAGAACATTATGGAGTCAACAAAAGAATCTAGAAAAAAAATTTAGTTTTGGTGATTATGTTCTATGGTTTCCAAAGGGCAATAAGTCACACCTAGGAAAGTTTACTAGGAAATGGTTTGGATTGTATAGAGTATAGTATGTGTTGCCAAATAAGACTATGTTATTGGTGACAATTGAGATGTTTGAAACTAACCCTATGTTAGTCAATGTGAATAAACTCAAACCTTATAAGTACATGGAATCTAAAGTTTAGAAACAATAACAATAGATGCAAGTATATTGGGAGTAGAGTGTAGGTGGAATTCAAGCGGAGAATTTTGATATGGAGGAAGATGAAGATTGTGAAATACAAAAAACCATAAATGTAGTGTACTAAAGATGAAAAACAGATGGAAGATCCTATGGTCAACATAATATTAATTTTTGATCTATAGATGACTAACAAGTCTGTGAATAATAACTGCAGAAGTGAAGGATTTGGGATTCAAAGATTTGAAGATGATTTGTTAGGACTATTGACTGAATCAACAACAATATTCACTTAATCATCAAGGGTTTTCGCACAATCATCAAATTTATTAACACAATTGATAAAAAAATTGATACAATTAGCAAATGTGTGGTCATAGTCAAAAAATGAGTTGACAAAGTTAGCAAATGTGTGGTCATAGTCACCAAATGAGTTGACATAGTTAATAAAAGGAGTATGGGGTGAATGAGGTGGAATCAGTATAATTAATAAAGGGAAATATGCAATGTTCATTCATAATGATGACATGAATTGCTTCAACATGGTTGTATAAGAAACACAAACTTATAGTGATGGGTCATATTAATTTTGAAGATCATGCATTAATTAAAATACAATAGGCAAATAAGAAAATGAATGCAATGGGCGGGATGTTTAAGGACGGAAAAAATGAGGTCATCATAAAAACCAATTTGTGTTTATTATTGGAAGTTGTGTGCATTTTTTAAGTTATGGAGTTCACAACAACATGATTACAAAAAGTGCCATTGAAAAAATATAGATAATAGTAAAAGAAAAAGAAATACAGAGGAATGAACACATATGAAGGTAGGAGGAGGAAATGGAATTGTTGAAAAGAACAAAAGTAGAAGAGGAGTTGAGAAGAGTAGAGTGAAAAGGTGTGTTGAATATTCAACCATTGGTTGTAGGTTGCCACTTCATTCATCATCATCTTCATAATGTGTAAACGGGAAGGCATATAATGAGAATATATAGTTGCGCAAATAATAATTCAAGACATAGATACAATTAAAACATTTGCAGTTGAGCTTTACGCAGAAGTAGATGACGTTGGCATGTAAGAGAATAAACAAGACCAAAAGCTAAATTAGTAAATTCAATGTTCATTGAAAAATTCGAGGAAGACAAAGTTGTGGAACAACATTTTTGTGGAAACACAAACACCGCAAAAGGCTATAAGGGAAGAAAACATTGTTGAGGCACAAGAACAACTATCCATAGAAGTGCAAGTCAAATTACAACAAGCCACAACAGTGCAAGAGATGGCAAAAACACAACAAAAGGTGATGGAGATGGAGAGGCACGAATCAAAAATTATAATGAAAAGAAAACGCACAATATTGGATAGTGTTACATTTCTGAAAAAAAGTATTAAAATTCCAAACTCTGAGTGATTCATGTGGACATAGACGAAACAAAATTATGACAAACATGTTGAGTGAATGGAGAACTAGAAGGATATTACTAGAGAAAAATACTAGATTTTTAAAGTAGGGTTGGTTGCTTTGTTTTCGATGGAATGGCATGTGAAGTGACTTTCCATCCCTCTACTCCTAGTTTTATGAGGTGATTGTACTTGGAGGTACATATGTTATTAGTGAAAGAAAAATGCAAAATGTATTTCTAAATATTAAATTGTGTTTGTAATTGAAAACAAATAGTTTGCCTCCTATGCATCATTTATGATTTGGAATTGATAAATTTTCAAAGTTCAAAGTTTCTAAATCCTATAATTTTATGTTAAATTGTCACCCACTTAAACCAACTTCTAAGGAACTGACATAATGTTCAACTTGATAATAAACTTCCAATCACTCAAACATTGTTGCCATCACATACATTATCCAAATCTAGCTTGCATTAATTCATTGGAAAAAAGTTACAAGCTACACCTATCTACCAAATTTCAAGCCCTACACTTAAATCAATAGAAATTTGTGCCATAGAACCCGAGAAGGTTTTATGAAAGCAAAAAGTCCAACTTGGCAATAGACCTCTAGTCATTCAAAACATTGTTGTCATCACATATGTTATTCAAATCTAGCTTACATTAGTTCATTGGAAAATTAGCTACAAGGCACACTTGGCTACCAAATCTCAAACTTGCACCTAAATTAATAAAAAGTTGTGCCATAGAACTTGAAAGGGATGCAAATAATTATGAAAGCAATAAGTTCAATTTGACAATAGACCTCCAATTACTTAAAACATTATTGCCATCATATACTTTATTCAAACCTAACTTCCATTAGTTCATTAGAAAGCTAGTTACAAGGCGCACCTACCTACCAAATTTCAAGCCCTACACCTAAATAACAAAAAAGTTGTGTTACAAAAGCTAAGAGGTCTTATGAAATTTCTTTAAAATTTCAAGCTCCAAATGTACCCCTATTCATTTCTATTGACGCGCTCCCAAGTCACAGGGTGAAACCCACTTGAAGGTTTCACAAAGTCAAGTTACGGAAATTGTGACTTAGCGACACGCTCTCGGCTTCCAACTTTAAAAAGGGGTAGAGGGTTGAGTTGGGAACCCATGGAATAGACTAGGAAGAGGGACTAGTTTAGTTCGTGTGAATCTGCATCCAAAACCACCCCCAAGAGGTTAGTTTAGCATTCGGGACACCCTTAGGTGTTGGGACTTGCCACGGGCACTTGGACACACAAGACTCACCACAGCCCGGACTCGGGAGTAAGCCACCACCTTACTCCTTATAGTATTCTCTGCAGCTCGTCGCTGAGGCTACATCCAAATGGCACATTTTGTTGAGACTCCCGAAATGGAGTCCCGAAAGTGTCCCGGCTGGACTCCCAGAACTTTGAACGGCCATAACTCTCGACTGTGGAGTTCGATCGTGACGAGGTCTCAACCAAAGTTGTAGCCCTCGTCGAGATCTTTCCAACACCGTGTTGCACTCTCAATTCAGACGTCAGGAAGAGGTCGATTCCTGACTTTTAGTGGTCGGGAGTCAAACTGCCAGTTTGACTCCCGGCCCTTCTTTTGCCCATAACTTGGGCTGTAGATGTCCGAATGGCCAATGCGAGGCCATTTTCGATATTTAAGTTTCAAGACCTTTCCTATGACACCAAAAACACTTGAATGCGAGGTGTTTTGGGCCTTGCTGTCAAGCTCTAAACATTCGGGAGTCCCGGAGGGCTCCAAACCTCCAACTTTTCCAAGTGTTGGGCTTCACCCCCACACTTGGCCAAAGTGGGGTTGCGACATCTATCCTTTCAAAGGTACTACTATCATCCCATCTATTTTCCCTCTTCTCACCATCTACTAAAATTAATCATTTTTCTTTTCCACAATGAAAGTTGTAAGAACAAGTTTTCAAATATTCAAATTGGAAATCATGTCTGAAAAAAAAAAGATAAATGATCCAAATTCACACCTTTAAAGAGAAGGAGAAAAAAGGAGGCAAGGGAGGACCCCAACTTCGTGGCCAATGGAAGGTTCCAAGCTTGGTGGCCCTGGATATGAATCCAATGCTTGGAGGCCAATGGGGAAACATCTTACTTAGTGACCAATGAAAGGTTCCAAGCTTGGTGGCCTTTGGAATGTCTTATGATTGGTTGCCTTTGGAAATAGAAAGAGAGGCATTTTTTTCACTTCCTTCCACTTTTTACCCCATGAAATTTTACTTAAAACTTTTTTCCATTGATTTTAAAGTTTTGTTTTACCATGGTTCTAACCATTACTTTACGTCTTTCCTTCCTTTTCCTTGATCTATAAATTATAATCACGTAACTTGAAGTACCAAGTCTTCCACACATTCATCGTCAAGTTGATTTTGATCCAAGACTTATTCCTTTCCTTAAATTCATGGCATTGCACATGACTACATTTTACGGGCCTCAAGTCACACAAATGAACAAATAATCGCCTCGAAAGTTATCTTTAGATTTGACACTGACCCAGCACCCTCATGATGAAGATCCCAAACCGTGAAAGGTGTGCTTCATCTTGAAGTCGAACCCCCTTGAGCTTGGTATTATCAAAAAATTTCGAACTCTCATACATTGGTGATTTTGTTACAAGTCAACCCTATTTCTAGCAATGAATTTGAAATTATCTACAAAGGTTTTTACGAAAATGAAGACATTTCAGTTTTGCATAGTCTTCAATTCCCAGCATTGGACATTACCATTGGTTGCACGATTCGATTCATTGATTTTTTTTAACAATAAGGCGGATTATTTAGTTCACACCATTTAAAGTATCCTAGATTTTCTGCAATTATGAACTACCATTGTGGCATAACATAGGACTCAACATGTATTCACAACTCTTCCTTGAACTTCTCCATAACATGAATAAAAATTTTATTCATTGTGAAATCCATGTTACAATTGCCACCTTATCATCCTATTCATTTTAATTGTTATGTTGTTTCAAATTAATCTTACATGTTTATAATGTTTGAAGATTATTCTATTTCCACTAGACCTTTCATTGACACCCCTTAACTACTTCAAGAATCTCAAATCATCCGTGCTTGCACGACTATCCACTAAATACTAAAATGAGACCAACATTTTGCTAAACATTACCAATTTTGTTGTTTGCTTTTAACCCCAACCCTCTATAGACCTCTCATCCCAATCATGCAATTGAAGTTCTCAAACTATGATTACTAGCTTTTGTTGAAAAAAAGAATCAAATTTTGAAAAAAAACAACCCCCCTTGCAACCATCTGCACCTACATTCTTCATTCTAACATGAAATTGTTAAAAACCCCTAATAGCCTTATCCCACCCCAATATCCTTATGCAATTCTTGAAAATTGAGATTACCACACATGGCTATGTTGATATGCACATGGCACGCACCGATGTTCGATGTAATGTTGAAATTTCTAAACACATTTTTTATCAAATCTATAAATATGTACTTTGGGCATAAGGACATGGTGTATGTAATTATCAAACAATTGATTATAGATGTCTTTGGAATGTGTGAGAATGGTATGTAGAAGAACTTGAAAGGACAAATCAACAAATCATTAGCAATTCAAGTGTTACAAAGTTGTAGACTTGCACCTGCAAATTCTTATGCATATTAGTGGAATACAAAGAGTTTGGGTCTACCATATTCTGTTAGATATCATGCCATTACATCTGTCATTTATTAAAGGGAAAAGGTCTAGTATTTTAGCAACACGAATGCTATAACATTGATGAGAGCAAAAAAAGGGCAAGAGGTAGATTGGGCATAGATTATATTTAATAGTATGTGTAGTGAACTAGATCAATGGTATAAGTATGTCAAGGAAAATAAAGGGGATAAGAAAAATACATGTACATGTACATTGATATTGGTAAATATCTTTCAATATATGTTTGTGCATCAAAAGGAGAATCCATAGAAACCACCAACTGAGGTTAAAAGATTTAGGTAAGAGATGCAGATAACACTAAAAAATAGAAAAGAAAGCTCCAACAAATTTTCCAAGAAATGTTCTTAAGAAGAACAAAGTTGAGGAAGGAAAAGCTTTAGGCTCAAGAGTGAAGAGGGAACAAGAGAGCATAGATATGAAGGCACAAAAAATGATGAGGGGCAGAGTGGAACCATCTATAATACCAACAGTGGTACAAGCAATCAAATAGACTTCAAAGATACCATAGATAACAACTCCATGGGAGACATAGCTAAGGTAGTAGAAGCATGAGGTACTACAAATGACATCTCCATAGGAGAAACAACCAAGGGAGTATAACCAGGAAATTAAGAGGGAACATGACATAGGGTTTCCAAAGGGTGAAAAACATCTGCACTTTGATGTAAATGTATATGACAATTGGATGGAAACCATTACAAGTCGACAACATTTGCAATAGTAACAACAACAGACATAGGAAGGTCTACATGCTATTGAGTTGCAGATGAAAAGAGTGGCAACACAACCTGCTTTTGAAGAGTTCAGACTAGCAGAATTACAGGTACCACCTAATAAACTAGAATCTACAAAGGGATTCCCATTTGAATTTGAGCTAGGGAGAAGAATGGTGCGAGAGCTAAAATAATATGTAGAAGGATCTAAAGATCTTACAACATAGACAAGTACACAAAAATATGTGGAGGAGGTAGCTGCATAAGTAATGAAAACAGATAAGGCAGTGTTACAAGAGCAATTGGGTAAGGAAAGAGATTTCCAAAGGGATATAAACATAATGTGGAAATTTGGAAGAAGAATATGGTAGAGGTTGAGGAGAAGATCAAAATGCTCATTAAAAAAATTCAGGATGAAAATGAGGAGTTCAAGGGTAGCACAACACGGCTGAAGTCATAGGTTGAAAAATTGTAGGATTTAAAGCAGAAGGCTAAAATCTAAGAAACCATAGAGAGGAAGTGGACAGAGGCATTGTTTCTACATAAGAAACAACAAGAGGCTTTGGATAGTTAAGTGAAAACATTGATTAAGGAAAAGAAGGAGAAGGACAATGTTCTGATAGATTTGAAATTGATAAATCTAAAGAATGGATCTCTATTGTAGTCTAAGGAGTTAAAAGAAAAATAACAGAGGCAAAAAAAAATAAATTAATGGAGGACAAGAAGGAGTATCAAAGAAATCTGCACCAACTATAAGCATAGTTGGAGATGGCACAAGAATAGAAGAAGAGTTGAATCCAGTTGGTGTAAAAAAAAAAACTAAAGGATTATGAACAAATGCTACAACATTATACCCTAATGAAGATGAAAAACAAGATGAAGGATTTTGAGGTAGAATATGAGGAATGGTTGGAGGTTGTAAAGGAATATTTTACAAAGGAGTTGGATAAGAATTTGCCTTAGCATAAAGCTAATGAAAAATTAAGGTACAAATTGGATTCTTATCAAAAGAATTTTCTAGATTTCATCCATGGTAGTCCAACAAGTATAGAGGTATCGGGCACAAATGAAGAAACAAAAAGAAAGCCCAGTGGAACAACTCAAGAGGAGAAAATGTAGACTAAAGAACCATAGGACCTCATAAGTGGGACAACTCAAGAAGAGGATGTACAACTAGAGAAACCATAGGACCTTAGAAGATGGGGTCAAGAAAAAAAAAACCACAAAGAATTCAAGAATAGGAAAAGGTGGAGGTTATTCCAGCACCAAAAAAAGAGGTATCCAAGATACAGTATCTGGAAATAGAACTACAAACCAAATTAGTGGGGGGAAGAAAAGAGAACTGTAGAATCAAAAGTAGATATAGAACCATTAGTTCCTATGCAAGTTGAAATTACAGAATCGTAGTAAGGGAGACAAATGTTTAAAAGGATATAAATTTTTTTCATTTCATTTGTATCTTTTACAAGGATTTCTTGGGGATGGAATCCAAAGTATAGAGGGGGTAATGTTAAGGGGGTAGGATGAGTACATGATTTTGGATGAACAAGGCATTTAGGATAGGGATTGATTAGGGAACTTTGTTAGTTTGAGTTTTGAATTCTTGTTGCTTTTGATCATGATGAGGAGATTGGGGACTGTTCAAAAGGGAAGAGTTTTGGAAAATAGAGGGAGATTTTTAGACATAGAATTTTGGAAAAAAGAATGAAAGGAGCTATAGGTATTTGTAGTAGAAAACCATAGACTTTGTTTTGAAATACCACATATTCTAATTGTTGTTTTGGGATTTTTTAAACAAAACATGGGATTTTGTTGTAATTTTGAATCATGTTTACAATAATACAGAAAAACATACTCTTCTTTTATGTTTTCATAATTAAAAACATGTGCCATTGGGAATGAGCTCAAAGAAGGTTAACCCTTAAAGCAAAACATAAAATGAAATAACCCTATTCACATGCCTATTTTTTTAGCCCACCTACCTTCCTACCTACTTAACTACCTACCTAACTAGGTAGATAAATAAGTAAGTACATAAGTTAAAATTACTTATGTGAATAAGTAAATAGGTATGTGACTTATGTGGGTAGGTATGTCTTACCTACCTAATTTTACCTACCTACCTACTTACATAGGCCTATGTACCTACTTACCTACTTACTCGAATAAATATTCATTTGATTTTTTTATGAAATATAATTAATATGCCACATGGTAAATTTTGATTACGCCACATGTCACAATTTAAGAACATCTAAAATGAATGTTCATAATGGATGGCCAAGATTAATGTTTGAATAATGAAAAATAATTCACCCAAAATTCCTTAATTAGTGTCACATGGTGGATTTTGGTGTTGCCAAGTGGCACCATCACAAGTCATGGAATTTGATGAATTTTTTCAACATTTAAAATCATTGTTTTAAATTTATTTTAATTTAAAACATGTGGCAAATAATGTGTGGATATTTGATAGTTGCAAAAATAGTTGCAAAAACAAGATTTAGTTGCACATGTTATATATATGGTCAAAGGTGAACATGTATATGTAGATCATATACATTATGCATGGTTCATTTGGTGACATCATGCTGAGTCATGATTTGTAATTAGATGTTGGGTGTGATTTTATTTATGCAACTAAAGCAATTTTAGTTGTGAATGTTGGTTGCAAGTGTTTTATAATCACAAATTGAAGTTACAAATTGGCATTTTTTTTATGATGCCAAGATAGATGATTAGTGGGAAATGTGTAAACAACGTTCGATGGAAGCTTTGACTTCCCTATGCTAACATCCAAGTGTTATTGAGTTCCTTGCCAACCACTTAGAGACCATGGAAGCTTACACATTGTGGTAGAATGGGGGAACTCTTCAAGAAATGTTGGATTACAACATGAATACTCCCCCATTATGATAATGAAACCTTATTGTCGCAAAGATATGGAAAGGCAAACACCACTTTTCACCTTTAGGTGAAATTGTGTGAAGTTGGAATGGGCATTCATAAACATATAAATGTAATACATCATTCTATAATTTTACACAATGATTTGTCCAAGGAGAACATTATGTTGCATTTTCCACCAAACAAACCAGATGTTATGTACATAGGTGTTTTTTATTTGGGTGGAACCAAGGGCTTGCAAGAGGTGATGCCATCATTGTATGGGTTTGCCAAGGAGCAAGATGCCATCAATGCAAAGAAAGTGCATTGGTGGGTGGCCTAAGAATTGTTTTTTGTTTACATTGAATTAGGAATTGGAAATTCCCCTCAATGAATTGCATGGCCACGCAACACCAAACAACTTTGAGGTTTGAAACATATTTGGTGCGCAAGTTGGCAAATGTTATATGGGGTGAAGATTGGGATGCATAATATTTTGTGGACACTTCAACCAAGATGTCATTTGCGAAGGTGATTCATAACATGTATGAACCGAATTTAAAAGCAAAAAAAATTGTTCAACATCGTGTGCACATTGATGGGACCTCCATGTGATTGGACTGCACTTAATGAATGTTATTGAAGGCAACCATAAATAGTTTGTATTATGTAGTTGCTGCATATGAAATTTGGTGTAATTTGCATGATCTTTAAAAAATGACATTTTTTTAATTTTTTAATTTTATAAAACCCAATTTTGTTAAGGAATCATGTTGCCATGTGTAATCATATTTGAAATTTGTGAATCTATCTTCTTTATAGATTTGACATTTATGGATCTATGTTCTATAATGATAATATGTTTCTTGTAAACATAAGATATAATGATCACTTATAAAAATATTGCCCATCTATCACTTATATTTCTCAATGATGGATGATTGGATTTTCCATTGATAATGTGTTTTAATAAATGTTCCCATAATAATTGATAGATATCAACTAATGAAAAAAAATCGATAGATATTCATTTGAAGGATTATTTCTTGATGCAAATACAAGCCATTCATTCTTTAAACTTTTGTTTTGGTTTTCATTTTTTTTCAATTGTGGGGACTTATATTATACCCAAACTACATTATACATTTATTTTGTTGAAATTATTTTTGAATATATATATTTTTAATTCTCCAAGATTTTCAGACTAAAAATTAATTTGAAGTAGCCAAAAAACACTACACAAACCTAGACAACCATTGTTGTCCATCGCCAAAGGAGTTGATGTGAAATGACTGATCATGTTGGTGGCTAAAAAAAATGATGACAAAAAATGATAGTTGGCAATGGAAAATTTGGCGACTAAAATTTCAACAACAAAATTTTTTGGCAACTGAATCTGGTGACCAAAAATGTGGTGATTGAAAAACAAGCAATCAAAAAGTTGGTGATCAAAAAGCTAGTGATTGAAAATTCAACAATAAAAAATGCGATGTTTGAAATTTGGCTTGTGGTGACCCAAAATGTGGTAACAAAAACATGACATGGTAATCAAACTTTTATGGTTGTTGAACTCTCATGGCAACTAACTTTTATGGTGGACAAAAGATGTTTCAATCACCACAAGGTTTACAACAATTAAAATAGTTCAAGTTTCAGTCACCCATAAGCTTGTCATGAGTAGTTCAAGACGACCTTTAACCTAAATTGACCTTAGGTTGACCCTATACTGATGTGACATCAAGATATGTGGGCATCCAAATGTGTCCATCACATCATGATGAATGCACAAATGTAGTGATAACCTTAGAAAATAAAGTGAATGCACATTTATCTGGATTTAGTTTAATCCTAAATTTTCTACACTTTTGAAAGCATAGTTTAAATTTAGCTATATGAATATATATGTCATTATGCACAATGAAATCATCTAGAAAGATCTTTATGAATTTGTCTAGATAATTTTTAAAGGCTCTACTCACTACCCTTTGGAATGTGGGAGGTTGATTCTTCATTCCAAATGGCATAACTACCCAAGTAAAGGCTCTTTAATCAACAAAAAATGTTTTGCATTTGTCCTTTAGTGCTATGGATATCTAGTGGTATCCAAAGTATCCATCTAAAAAATAATATGCATAAGAATGTTTTGCAATTATTTTAAGAATCTCATCTATGAAAGGTAATGGATATGGGTCTTTCTTTGTGGCTGCATTCTAGTTATTTTAAATCTACAAAATTATGAGCTTTCCATTTTTTTGGGTACGACCACTATTGGTGACAACTAAGTAATTTTTTTTACATGTGATATAAAATCTTATTACTAATAGTTTATCTATGTCTTATTTAACAATTATAGCATAATTTGGATTCATTCCAAATACTTGGCTTAATGTGCTAATGGAATTAATGTTTCCAATTCGATATGATCATTATGCCAAAATATGGCATCCATGATTAGTCCTTTTCGACTAGGTTAATCAATTATACCATTCTAGTCAAATTGGACCTATCACTTATGTCATTCATAGTCATTTATGCCACATGTGTAGTTGTATCAACCTAGTCATGGATGCCATGTTTTGGTGTAGTGGATGTTGTGCTAATTATGGGGGTATGCCTTTCAGGTTTTTATACATTCAAGTAAAGATGTCCTTGTACACCATTAGCAATTCCATCAACAAACTCAAATTCTCTTGAGTAAGTTGTGCATTAATTTTAATCATTTGTGGATTGTCCTTTGTCCCCAGGTTGATCTTCATGAATTGTTTGATTTTCAATTAAAGTCTATCTTGTAATCTATAGTTCCTACATTTTGATCTTTGCTATTACTTCATCTATTTTTATTTGACATAATTTGTGTGATAAAAAGTCTCAAGATACACCTTGTCTTCCAGAGCTATTATTTGTTGACCATCTTATGATGCCATTCTAATAGTCAAAACATAGTAGGACTTTTAGTCTTTTCACAATACTACCCAATGTTTTACCATTGTCATGGTTCTAATAGTACCATTTCCTTGTATTTTAATCATGTTATTCTTTAGTCATGTGCTACTTTGGCATCCCAAAGCCATTGTTTACCCAATAACATAGAATAGCTAGACTCTATAACAATGTTTTATATCTATGATTATGAATGTAGCTATGGGTGAATGCACAATCGAGTGGCTCAATATCGGCAAAAATTACACTCCCTATATGTCCATACAAGATTCCTTAAAATGATTCAAATGGACATGGTTGTTACTTTAAAAAATGTTATTATTTTAATCTTTGAATAATACATGTTCAATCACTTACAAACTTTCCCAAATCTATGTGAGAACTTGTATTTAATGTAGCTAAAGTCATTTTTTAATTTGAAACTCCTAAAAGGAAAACCCAAAAAATCCATATGAATAATGACCCATATAAAGTTTTTAAAAATTATGTTTTCAGGACAAAAAAATGAAAAAAAAAAATTGCAACTCATATGGACTTATGAAAATATGGTAAAATTTTAACCATTCAAAAGTCTTTAATTATTAAACAATTAAAGTTTTCAAAGAAAAGATTCCTCATATGAGTTTATCATTTTGTATTACATCATATATTGAATCCCAATAACAAATTTGGCACGTACATATTTAAAGTTTTAATAAATCCTACTAATTTTGTTGTAGTTTGATTTGCCATTCACAAATGATAGGATGTAGGTTTAAGTAACCCTAATATAGTATTCAATTGTTCAATGATGATATTTACCTTGGACCCTCCATCCAAGAGTACATTTTCAATAGTGTTCTTCTTAATTTACACTTGGATAACAACCATATGATTATTTATGGCAATTAATTTTATGCCAATATCAGGTACTATTAAAGTAGGTACATTATTAGTAACAGGCCTTTAGTATTTATTTATGGTTTATTTTATTTCAATTTATGCCATAAACATTTCTTCAAGTCTAGTGCAATTTTGAGTACTTGTCTAAGATTTAATACAAAACTAGTTTTTAACATCTTCCTAATAATATCCTAGAAGATTTCCTTTACATATATGAACTTGCTTGGAAAAGTAGAAGGGAGCAAATGAAATACAATGAACTAACATGATTACTTTAGAAAAGGATTGCATGTTTTTTTCCCCCAAAAAACTTTTTCATACAAATGAATTTTGGAATAATTTTTGTTGCAACTTGTTATAATAAATGTTTATAGTTGTCCAAGTATATGACATGTTTTTTTGTTTATCATTTTTGAATAAATATGAATTTTTGAAAGTGTCCTAATTCCTTATAAATTTAGTGTTTTGTCATTAAAAATGACAATAATTTCAAATCACAACCATTTTATTTATTTTTACATTTTTGTGTTTTCTTGTATTATAAACTATGACTTTTCCTAACACATCATGTACATTTTACCCCATTTATGTGTGGTAAAGGACTTTTGAAGTTTTAAAATTTTAGATCAGTTTGAAAAGTTCTTTGAATTTTTAAAGTTTTAGAATTCCACATATTTTAGGGTATGGGTGCTTTTAAAATGTGGTTAATAGGTCTTTATCCTTTTAATTTTTTTCCCATCAAATGTGTTTTATTATATGAGTCTTTTTTATAGTTCTTTGCAAAATTGACTATTGTCTAAGGCCATTAGTGTTCACTTTCAGAAGTCCTAAATCAAAACTTAAACTTAAAGTTTCATCAAATGGATTTTTGGTTTGAATTCCTTGACATTCATATGAATGAAAAAACAACAATTTGTCATGATTGCCATGGCTTTAAATGGCAAAACATAAATATTTATCCAATTTTGATTGGTTTTCTTTGCAATTTGATGCCCTTTTTGGCTTGTTGGATTGTGATTGCACCCATTAGGTATTACTATCACAAGAAGAAATTTCGTCCTTTTTCACCCCCACACTTGTGACTATTATTTGATTTTATTACATTTCAATTATATTTGGTCATTTTATGTTTGCAAGTGGCTTATTGCATTAAATTAATGGTCGATATTATTCATAGTTGTTATGTTCATTATGTTGTTCACTTATGAGTATAATTTGGAAATTAATATTTTAAAAATTTCAAATTGTTGATGTGGAAATTGAAGTAGCCTTTAACTTTATTTATACAATGCATTATAATGGGTTAGTGATTTTTTTGACATTTTTTTAACTATCAACATGATACATGAATTGAACTATCAACTTCTAACACATTGAAACCATTACTTAGGAATTACATTTTACACTTTCCATAATTTATTAAATCACATGTAACAATTTAAAACCCCACATTTATATTGAAATGAATTAGTGATTTTTTTCACATCTCTTCAATTATCAAAGTTGAACCATTCATTTTTAATATATTAAAATCATTATTCATTGTTAGTGATATAACTTGCAAATGTTAAATTTGATATTCCATGAATGAATGAATTATCTAGATAACATTAGTGGGTCCTTGTCCTACTCCATTAGAATGAGTACCAAGTAAACATTCACAAAACTAATTAAGAGAACATTCAATCCATTCTAATTCTAGAGATTCATTCAATTAAATCCACATGCAATGTTAAAACACCACAAAATGGAAGAAATAACATCTTTTATATTCCAATAAACCACAAATCTCTACAATGTTTTTCTCCTTTCCTTCCTCTCATCATTCCTTGCTTTCTTTTTTTCTCTTTCTAGTAGATTAGCAAAAAAAATGCATTAGAACCCCCTTCAAGTCAGTTAAAATGTATTTTTATACTCCTTGCAAAACGATTATAACTGCCTAATTGTCTAGCTAATCGATTTGCCACAAATCGACTACCTTATGTTGTCATGTGTAGCCATATCGATTTGCCTATACTATTGTATAGATTTACCAATTCTATCATCTTGACTTGCCTGTATGCATACTACTTTATATCCTTTTCCTAACATTGTTCCTCTCTTAACTATTGTAGTGTCCCCACGCAATAGCTAAGTTTTTTAGATCTAGCTAAGATGTCCACTACTCTTAGCATAAAATACCAATTTGAATAGGGGTAAGATAGTTGTCTATTTCATTGTCAAATGATTTTGCACCATCCTTGGTTGTTATAATTAGTTCACCCCTCATGTATTGGTTGATTCAATTAGGCTTCACCGGGTGAGGAAGGCATTGTTGGTAGTGCACAATCTTATTAATGTGTGGTTGCTTTGTTAGTTTATCCACCAAGTATTGAGTGCATAGTATGGTTATTTGTAGGTATAGTGCATCTTGGCCAAGGTGAGCATTTGCTGTTTAAACTTTGTGAACTCACAGTTCACTCTCCATGTGATTGGTTCCATTGCACGATCTCCTAAATCAATGAGGCAAGCTAGTTCCTAGCAATAATCCATCAGTTGATTCCATTGCTCAAGCTAGGCATGAACTCGATGTACCACATGGTTCGGGATAATTTCCATTTGCATCATGGCAAAAGTTGATTTGTTGGAGATAACAATTTGGTGTCAATGGTAATACTCTTAATAGGCATACTCCAACCTATAATAATACTTTAAGGCATAGAGCCCTAGGCAGCCCACTTCCCTAGTTGCTTGAAATGCCATTTCTTGATCTCTATTATAGCCTCCTAAAACAACTCATCCATCGCTATTGGAAGTTACTTAACAAGTTCATCATACAGTGTTGTTTTGGTTTTGTTTTTGGTGGCCATGTTTTCCCAATCATTGACGGTTTGCAAGGTAAGTAACTCCATTTTACCTTGTGCCACTTGTAACTCCTTCCATATTTCTTCTCCTTTGCCACCATAAGTTTCCAATTTTTATATTGACCTTCACGAACATTCTCCACAATTACTAATTGAATATTCAATTCCTCTTCCCCTTAGTGTAGAACCTCCTCCATTCCCTTCAATTATTCATATAGGTTCTACTGTTCATTTCTAAATGTTTTGGTCTCCCTATTCCTAAAGTCAATTTTTGCATCAGCCTTTGTGATGATTTCTTAACAATGTTTTAGTCCTTCCTCTTTCTTTATCTCTACAACTTCTTTAGCCATTTCTAGTTCTTTTAGAACTTTCTCCTCTTGAGTTTATGATTTCATGAGTTGTTGGTGTAGTTGTTTGATCTTCTTTTCTATTTCCTTCAACAACCTCTCATAGTTTGTTTTGTCATGTGTCAACCGAGCCTCAAGATGGAGATTCTTCTTTTGTATTTTTGCTAAAGCTTCACCTATCTCCCTCTTCTTTTTATTTATAATAGTAATTATTGTGGGTACATTCATAGTAAAAGGAGCCAAGGAAGTTATTGATAGGGCTTAAAACTATATTTACATTACTTTAGAAAATCACCATTAATTGTATTTAATGAATTATTAATCCATAATTTGTAATTGTGTTTTAGTGTTCATGAAATTGGACTCCTATGAATTTGGAGTAATTTCATTATGTTATTAAAGTCCTTTGTCATACAAAAAACACTTGTTGACAAGGTCCTTTTAAGGACTTTAAAATTTGAACATGATTTTTATTATTCAAACCTTCATCAAATGTTCTCAAATTTATTATGGGCTTTAATATACTTCATAAGAAGGGCCACATGTGTTTATATTTAAAATGCACATGTATTGAATCCTTTTAATGGATGTTGTTGATTTTGATTTTGAACATCCTTAATGGTAAACAAAGTTCAAAATTTGTCATCATGGTTAAAAACAAAATTATACATTTGACTATAATCTAGGTTTTCATGCAAAAAAAATAGTTTTTATTATAATATGAGTCATGTTTGGTCTCAATATTAATATCCAATCCTAGAAATTACATTTCAAATACACTTTTGATATTTAATAGACCAATACATGTAAGAAACGTGTAAAATGCAATCCTTGGTAAGGACTCCAACCTCGGTTGTTGTCATTCCTTTTATTGTTTTTTTACCCTTGACTTCAACTGAAACATTTCTTCTTTAAAAATCCTCTATCGTTCTTTAATAAATGTTTTCTTTATTTGGTTTGCTAGTCATTTCTGTGTTTCTTCCAGTTGCTTTGCCGTCCTCTCATTTTCCTTCTATAACTTTTAAACTTCACCATTTATTTTTCCTCATCTTTTGTGCCAACATTTCTAATTGCTCAACCACTACATCTAAATCCCCATTAGTGGATGCACTACTTTTCATAACCATTAACTACTTTGCCATATCATTAGTAGCTTCTTGCCATTGCTAGTCCATCAATACTAATGCCCTTGCATGCAATTCTTCCTTTTTTTGTTGCACTTCCTCTTCGTATTGAATCTTCTTTGTTTGTTCACCTTATTTAGGTTGCATTAACAATTTCTTTTCCAACTGCTAATGAAATGGCTCTTGTATTGCAATAATATCCACATCCTCATCTTCTAAGTATTGAAATTTGTCATTTTTTCCTCTAGTGATCACCTCCTCACTAACTACCTCTACACTTTTCCCTTCTCCATTTCCACATTTGTTGGAGCGTTATGCATACCCTCTTTTTTTATCAATTGTGTCACTACCTCTTCCATAATGGGTACTAAGGGTTTGGCCATTTTTTCACCAAGTATTTCAACACTCATCCTTCCAATCTGACTTAGAATGCTTGAGGCTTCAGCAACTTCAGCAAGATTCCCCTCTTGGATTAGAATACCTCTATGATCTCCTTATTTGTGGTTACATTTGATTTGCTCTTCTTCTCCTTCTTCTTTACTAGCATGATTGCATTGACATCCATAATCATCTTCTCTTTCCTACTTTGGTTTTTCTTCCTAGTCCTAATAAATTATTCTTTTTAGTACTCCCATTGCTTTAAGAAATAATGACCCATAATGGTCAAAGTTGGTCTAGTTAATGTATTCCCAATTTTCCCTACCTTGCGCTAAATGGCAATAATCTTGTTTTGTAACTTTTGGGAAAACCAAAAAGCCCAATTAACTTTTTCCTTCTCTGCTACCAACATTGTTGAAATTAGAGCACTTGGAGCAAACTTGTTCCCTTGCTTGAAGGACATGATCTTCGTTAGTGCTTCCAATCTAGCTACCTTCCACTTACCATCTACTTTGGCAATTAGGTATCTTGAGTGCGGTATGTACTGCTCATTTCTAGTGAAATAACTCACAACAATAAGGTGTAGATTTTTCTTCAAATTAGTACAACCCCTTCATGGGATAGACCAAAAATTCTTGCTACCCCTTCCTCTTTTATGTCAATTTGTCTTCCCTTCAACTTAACATACTAATTAGAATTATTGTAACTACTAACCAATTCTTTCACTACTAGTTCATCAACTAAAGTCTAGTCTAGCTTCCTGATTTGGGCAAACCCTACTTTTTTTGCCTAGTTTGTTTCTTCTTTCATCAGGGTCCAAATGCTATTATATGTACAACCCAAGAAATTAATTATTTCCAACTTTTTTAGAGTTGGTAACTTTTCTAGTTCCCTGACTCGACATCACTTTGAAGTAGTAGCCCCATTACTTTCTTCCATTTCATGCTTCATTTTGCCAATTACCAAGTTTTGTTATTTATACAAGTGGAACTCCCAATTCCAAAATACTATAATGTAGGTTTTGTAAGGTGGCTCCTGAGGTTTTCTATATATCTTAACAATGAAATAGTTGAGCCCTAGAAGAATCATCTCCTTTTCTAGTTTCTATTGTTTCTTGGGAATGTAAAAAAAAACCTTTCTTCTTGTTTTGCCTTCATATACTCCCAAATGCACAATATACTTGTTTCTAGAGCATAATTGCAATCTTCTCACTCTTCATCCTTAAAAATTCAAAATTCTCCTTTCTTAATAGGCACCTCTACTTGATGCAATTTCTTTTGACGATTTTCCATGCTTAAATGTGGGCAATTGAAACTCCACATGTTTTCGAAATTGGAACTCTTAATTGTTGTCATTCCAAAACTATTATCTTTTTCATTTTTAGTTTCTTCCTAGTCCTCCTCATTTTTTAGTCTAGTGGTTGATAAAAAGTTCTTCATTTGTCTAAGGTTGTAGACCAAGAAATGTGTTGTTTTTGCGCATATTTTTTTACAAACTCCTCTCCACTAAATTTTCTAGTGTATGGCTTGAACCAAAAATCTCTTGGCACTCTTTGCTTTGTAGCTATTACTTTATTACATATTTCTCTCTCATGCACTTCTCTTGCTCTTGCATTCCACTCAACAATTTGCTCATGATTTCTTTCTGAATAGTCTTTCGACATGTGATATCAATGTTTGATTGTTTTCAACTCTGCTAACTCTTAAGGACATAGTAACTGTTCTAGAAGCCATACAAGACATGATTCATTCATGGGCATGTTGAGCATATCATGCGTTGTTTTCTTCGCATGATCTAGCCTAGGCTCTAAACCTACTTTTTTATTTTTATTGCCCTTTCCTTCATTTAATTTTTTGAATATAATGGCATTGTTCCCTTTTTCCCTCCTTAATAACTAAATTTTCTTGCTCTTATGTTTTAAAACATTTTTGGTATGCATCTTCTTGAATCTTCCTCTCCAATCCACTCAATATCCTTTCCATGAAATGTTTTTATAGGTTTTGGGTTAGTCTAGGGTAAATTTTTTGGTTTGATATACAATTTAGGTGGGAAATTAAGTTTGGTTTTATGCTTATTTTCAATTTTACTACTAGGTTGTATCAACTATAAAAACTGTTATTATTACATTGGTTGGTGGGTTATGAAAATAAACTTTCAGTTTATTAATGGTTACTCTCTTTACTCCTTCATCACTTATGGTTGACAACTCCATAGTGTTGTTATCAAACACTTTTTCTATTTTAAAAGGACCTTTCCATGGTAATGTAAATTTACCTCCCTTTATTTTTGTAGCTTTAAACATCCATAGTACTAACTTTCCTTCCTTAAAACTTTTTATCTTCCCTTTCTCATCCCTCTGTTCTTTGTGCAACAGTTGAATATGATTAATATTTTCTTTAGCTTGCCAATGAGTTTTATCCAATCTAAATAAATCTTCCATCTTTACCCATATAACTTTGTTTAGTTCTTCTTGTGGTAAGTCACAAACTCTTTTAATTGGTACTACAAATTCTATTGGCATAATTGGTTGAGTATCGTAAACCAACTTGAAAGGTGTATATTGAGTTGTCGCTTTATAAGCCATTCGATATGTCCATAGAGCAACGACTAACATTACATCCCAATCCATTTGGTTTGTAGTTACAAATTTGGGTTAATAATGCAAAGGTAACATCATCTTTCAAATGTAGCCTTTCAATAGTTTCCTCTAATGTCAAGTTGGCTTGGTCTTTAGCTTGAAGATCGTTTATGGTGAACCCCTGATAGTGTCAATGAAAATGGGGCCCTACATTGTGGACATATCCTTGCCACCATTAAATTGATTAAGTATTGCGGATGGTACATATGTTAGTAAGTGCCCAAAATCCATGTCCCTTTTGGTCCAAATGGGGAGCAACAAATAAAGCATAGTTCCCCATTTTGCATGAAGGGTTGAGGTGTGGGCCACAAAAGTTTCCCTGTTTTTTCTAACATGACGGTGACCTTTTTTTAATCTAGCTTGGGATGTTTCACTTAATCAATGCTTGCATTCTTTGCCATCTTGGGTAAATTGTTAAGAATATCTCAACTATCTTGGGCCATGATGTTAAACTGTGTAATTAGAACCTCCCATCTTCATGGTATTTTGCTTGCATTCTTAAGAGTTTTACCTCCATCTGCATAGCTTGAGATGTTGCCCAAATCCATGCAAGATGCATGTGGTTCGAATTTTGTTTGGTTGCTTTCACAAATGTTTCAACATCTTTTCAATATTATTCTTTCATATCAATCAATGCCACCAAATTTGGGGGGGTCTTTTTTTTTGGGTTTTGAGGTGATTTACCCCCCATTTTTGAGGGTTCTAATCGTCGTGGTGTGTTTATTTTCACCTAATTGTGCACCATTTGTAAGATATAGGGGGTATGAAATTTCAGGGGGGCTGGATAGATGAAGGCGTTTAGGGTTAATTATTATAGAATTTAAAAGTTTGGGTTTAAGGTTTAGGGTTACCTGTGTGTCCCCACCAAAATTGAGTTTTTTTTTAAGGGTTTTGAGGTGACACACCTCCCATTTCGAAGGTGCTGATCATCATGGTGTGTTTATTTTTTCCTAATTATTCACCATTTGTAAGATATAGGGGGTATGAAATTTCAGGAAGGTTAGATAGATGAAGGTGTTTAGGGTTAATTTTTATAAAATTTGAAAGTTTGATGGTGATGTAGCCCCCCATTTTCAAGTGTTCTGATGCTAATGGTGTGTTTATTTTTCCTTAAATGTGTACGGTTTGGAAGATATAAAAGGTTTAAGGTTTTAGGGTTACATGTGTGTTTCAACCTAATTGCACTTTGGTTAATTGTGTTCCCAAAAAAATTGTGTAATTAATCATTAGTATTAATTTATGATTAATCTTGTTGAGAAAATATGGTCTTGATAATTAAATGACTTTATTTACTACTTAATTAATGTTTTTTTATGACCAAATTTTGCCAATTTAAGGGGGCAACAACATCAAAAAAAACATTTTTGAAAGAAAAGGTTTTTAGGCCAAATTAAAGTATATATATAATTTTTTACAATAAAATATCATAAATAACCATAATATTGAAAGATTTAAGCAATTTTCCAACTATATGACTTGTCTATAACTAAATGTGACGATCTTTTTATGGATGATTACTATTTTAACAACATTGCAAAAATAAATAAATAAATTTACACCTCATCATATTGGGAAAATAAAAACTTGCAATTTTCAAAAAATGGACATATTTTATGGAATGAATTCTTTTTATAAAAGATTTAGTAAATGCATTTTTGAATTCACATTGATTTACAAAGATTTTAGGTCAATTTAAACAAAAAACAATTTGGTTCCAAAGTTTTTAAGGTGTACCAAAATCTTGTCACAATGTCATTTTTTTCTATCTTTTTTGCTTAGTCCTTTTTCACCATGTAAAGACACATTTATGGATGATTATGATGGAATTTAAAATTGTAATGGTCTAAAATATAATCCTTTTGAAAATTTTGAAAACTTTTGATTCATTATTTTTTATGGGGATCAAAATATACAGTAAAAAAGGATTATAGTAAGGACTAGGCCCTTTTTGTCCTATGTGGTACACCTTAAAGGATTTTCACCCATTTGTTGATTTATTCATGAAATGTTATTTAAGTTTTTTTTTTTTTTTTACATTTTAAATTTAATTTTTTTAAATTTTAATAATTTTTTT
>Ga0209611_10001404_pt1 | contig 40811 bp, 23 predicted proteins | sample S1TSphgellanicum_3_FD_187693 | JGI IMG/M metagenome (GOLD analysis project Ga0209611, IMG submission 187693) | Host-associated microbial communities from peat moss isolated from Minnesota, USA - S1T2_Fc - Sphagnum magellanicum MG (SPAdes) (version 2) | ecosystem: Host-associated > Plants > Peat... | reverse complement strand
GGAAATTGGGCTTAGAATGAACCATCACCTAATGAAGGATGGATAGTAAATGGTCATACAATTTTCTATTGGGTTTCAGTTCCCTCATGGATCATAATGGTTAGTTTAGTTGCTTTTATTTACTATTTAATTTCATCATTATGATTTTAAATGTAGTGATCTCACATAGATGAAGAAAAATAAAAGTGACCATGGCAAAAAATTCACACCCAAATGACCTCAAAAAATGAAACATCAAATCCATTGATTAATTTTTTGCCAATGTTTTTATGAAAATTGCTGATTCTTTAGGCTTTTTGATGAGGTTAGCAAGACTTGTTGGACCTTAAAATGTTCCATTTCAATGTCCATGCTTCAAGTTCCTTCTTTCAACTTGTACCATTCCCAACCTCTTCATTTCCAAACCTTTTCTTCATGTAAATCATTGGATTTATGCATGAATTGCTTAAAATTTGCTTCATTAATTTTGTTATGTTGTACCTCAAATTCAATTTTTGGCTTGCAAAAATTGATCATCTCAACCAACATATCAAATTTTCTTACTTGGAGTTTCATTTTCTGTAAGAATGACTTTATTTTCATGGATTTTTTATTAAACTTCTATGCTTCAATGTATCACTTTAATGTTTAAATGTATAATATTTGGTTTAGACACATAGTGTATCACAATTGCACAAATGTAACAATATGAAAATGTATTGAATTGACAACTTTTATTGATTTTTTTTCAAGTTTTGCAAAGATGTCAAATATTGAATCAATTTCCCTTTCCATTAAGATTGATGGGAAGGCAATTAATGTTACCTACAAAGGTTGGACCAAAATCCACCAATTAATACAAGAATGCAATAACAACCAAAAAAAAAACCTAATGTTACAAGAAACATCTTTGAGTGTTGTTATTGTTATGCATTTTTCTCCAACAAAATTTGATTAAATCATCATCAATCTATCCAAGGCTATAATCAAGCCCCAAATGAACAAGGTAACAAGTTCATGTACATGGCATGTTTGAAGAATCAAAGGATTGAAGAACCCAAGGTTGGTTTTCAACACCAATGTTATCTTTGTAATACATTCAAAACATTGTAATTATAATGTAAATACATAATAGTCAATGTAATGTGTTTCAAAAAAAATGTAACATTGTACCATTGGATGTGTGATTTATCACCTTATGTGTTGGTGCAAATCTTGAATAAGTTTTAGAATGCACCATTTGATCCTTTGGAGTAAAGTAGAACATCATGATGTGGAAAAACTTGAAGTTAAGGACACAAGTTGTGGCTATTTGCCACTATATAGACAATTGGTTGTCACACATACAAACCCTTCCCTTAGTAATGATTGTATTTGGTTGGATGTGATTGTAGGTGTGCAAAATTCACAAGGCCCTCACAATGTATGTGAGGTGGCCTTCAAATGGCAAGAGGATTAGGTGTATTGTAAGTAAGTAGTAGGTAGGCTAACTTTTGTGCACAAAGGGAACTTGATGGGGATATAGGATTAATTCAACAATTTTTTGGAATTTTTATGAACTAAAGACTTCTATTAAACCCCATTTTGGTGCTTATGGTTGGGTGGTAACATGCATGTGTATATGATTTTTGCGAATTATTAATCCATTTTATTGCAATGTTATGAAGTATGATGTTTCATTTTAATCAAATTTTGTAGTCATGAATTAGTCTATCAATGTATTAGTGTGTAAATGTAGTAATGTGTTTGTTTATCACTATGTTAATATGAGTGTATCATTGTACTAGTGTGTCAATGTATTAGTCCATGGTTAATTTAACACCCTTGGAATAACACAAAAAAATTATGTGAAAAGGAGGTTCATGTCACTTGATATGCAAAAGCTTGAAAAATGTGACCCCAGACCCTAATCTACAAAATAATCTTCATTGGAAGTTTAACATATATTTATAACAAACTAATGCAAATATCAATTATTTGAAGTTGAAAAGTGACGAACAATGTGTAACACACATGTGTCAATTTTTCCCACATGCAAAGATTCCTTTTTCAAATGTCAAATATTAGTAATACCCTCAATGTATTGCTCATACCACATATTAGTAACATAGTGGTGCATTTCGGTTAAATTAATTATTTATTTATTTTACCCATACATTTTGAAATGTGGCAACCTGTTGTACATTTAAAATAAAACTTTCTTGCTCATTCTATGTTTAGATAGGCTGAAAAACCTTTAGTGTAACAATAACATATGGTTAATAATAGTTTATTATAGCAAAAAAAACCAATGGTAAATGTATATTAAGTGTCAAATTTTCATATGCAAAGTTTATTTTTCAAGTGTGAAATATTAATAATATATTCAATGTATTGTTCACACCATGTGTCAAAAATAAATTGGTGGTTTGGTGCTAAATTAACAAATATTTTACCTTACCCATAAACTTGGAAATATGATAATATCTTATCAATGTAGTCATTTTGAAACTTTCCCCACCCTTATATAATACATATGAACCATAAGATTTATGTTGATGATATAACATGATGCATGATGAAATATGATGCATTGATCCATTGCCATTTCAATAGACAACAAAGCAAAAAATATATATCAGTACTATTTTAAATATTTATTATTAGATAAAAAACAACTTTACTAACAATTATCCTATTTTCATTCACATGCACACATTTTCACTTCAGAGCAAGATGCCTGTGACTTTAAAAGGTACTAATGTAGACACTTGGTAGACACTTACCATAAAAACCTGATGATCATTTTATTCTGGAGTGTAAATATTTTGGGGCATGTAATTGTATATATTATATATTCTTAATGACCATACCTTCTTGCAAATCCATATTAATTAATTGTGGGTGCATCCCAAAGCTCTATTTATTTATTTTTGCAATGGGCCACTTTGACTACTAGCCCCTCACAAGAAATCCTGATACTTTTATATTCTCCAAACATTAACATGTTCTACGAGCATGGGACTATGGTGCTAGTATTTCAAGGAATACTTTGAATGCACATTTTGTGCCATCTCATTGCTTGAGAAGAACTTTTATAAGAAAACTTAAGTACTTATTGCGATTTATATTAATTAATTTAATTAATTTAATTAATTGTGGTGCATCCCAAAACATAACTATTTTGATAATTTTTTTTTTACAACAAACCATTTAGTTGGCCTATCACCAAAAACTTTATGAAATCCCCCTCCTCCCCAAGTAGAAATCATGTTTTTTCATTTTTTTACACTTAAAATCATATAAGTGTATTTGTTTTGCACGACAACATAAAATTATGTAAGTTTATTTATTTTTACATTTACACGAGTGTGAATGAATGTTAGACGCTTACACAAAGTGTAAATAAATTACATTATGAGATTTACATTTACACGGAATGTAAATCCTAAACTATTTACATGCTCAACATTGTTATTGTGTTGCAAAATAAGCATATGGGCATCACGCTTTCAATATATTTTCATACCAAACTCAATCTTCATGGGTTTTATTTTTGTTAGTTGCAATTTTTTCCTTTTACTGTATTTCTTTCCACGTTACTTCCCAACTAAACATCAAGCTCCATAAACAACCTGTCTATTACACTAGCTCTATAAACATCAAGCTTTAGAAACAACAATGTTTTTATATTTTTGCAAATTGTCGCAAATTTTTGAAACCCTAGCAACCAATAGAGAAATCCGCAAATTCACCCTGTCATCACGGTGTCTTTGGGCTTACTTTCATCCCCCTAACCCCTAATTTAGTGGAATTCGTAAAGTAAGGAAATTTTATTAAAACTTAGTATGAACTTCACAGTGTCTTTGGGCTTACTTTCATCCCCCCTAACCCCTATTTTAGTGGAATTCGTAAAGTAAGGAAATTTTATTAAAACTTAGTATGAAACGCTGAAGCTCAACATTTAATGCACAACATTCGAGACGAATTATACCTAGTAGCTGTACAAGTAGGAGCAGTGAAAATATATGTAGCATCAGTGGAGGCGCTCAGGAAAAAGAAAGACAGGGTGAAACTCAGAAAACAATCAAAATTGTTTGCTTTCTGAGTTTCACACCCACCCTCCTTGAATGCTAATATACTTTTTTGCAGGTTTTTAAGAAAATTCACCCTGTTTATGATCAAATTCAGGGTACTGGTGCTGTCTTTTCCTGACACACACACCTGTGCATTAGGCACGGGGTTCACACTATCTCTAATACAAAGGGAAAAAGAAGGGGGGGGGAGGGTTTCATTTCAATTCGCCTAAAAATGACAGCAATTTGTTTTTTTTTTTGAGGGTGGGTGTAATCGCATTTATCTTTACTGGCTGCAGTTTTAAGATTTCCTGAAAATAATGTCGCCAACCTGGCGAAATCTGTGTGAATCTGCCTAGGGATGCTCGCCAGCTTCCTTCTAGGCATGCTGGCCACCTTGGCTCCATCAGGAAATTGAGAAAAAAACCACTGGAAACAACCAAGTGAATTCACAAAATGATGATAAATTGTAAATTCCTTACATGAAATGGTGCTTGGTTGAGTTCCAATGTTTTCAATTATGTTGTCGAACAATATTCATGATTTTGTTGGTTACATTTGGTTCCTTTTCTTACAGTGAAAGGAAAAATCCGTTCCAATCTAAACAGTCTAAAACACTTTCACCCAAAAAACTGGTTCACCTAATGTGAAACCAGTTCTAATAAGGCAAAACTTCCAAAACTAATCCGTTCCAATGTAAACAGTATAAACACTTTCACCAAAAAAACTGGTTCACCTAATGTGAAACCAGTTCTAATAAGGCAAAACTTCCAAAACTAATCCGTTCCAATGTAAACAGTCTAAACACTTTCACCAAAAAAACTGGTTCACCTAATGTGAAACCAGTTCTAATAAGGCAAAACTTCCAAAAGTTGGATTGAATGCGATTGTCCCTGGCCCCACAGAATGCGATAGTCCCTGGTCCCTCTGTGGGGCCAGGGCCCAACAAAGCCTTTTATAAACGACATAAAAGCCAGTGTTCTGCAGTCATTTGAAGCAATAGAAAACCATCAATTTCCAGTTTTTTAAAAATATTTCAAAAATCGTAGGACCCCACACAGACCCTAGTTTTCTGAAAGGGGAAAAAACAAAATTAAAAATTAAAGAACTGCCAGTTCCAAATAACAATGGCAATTTTTACAAAAGAGTCGACAATAAACTAGAGGTTATGAAGGTGGTGATATGATTTTTTTCCAAATTTTGAGAATCATGGTTATATATTAGAAATCGACTCTTTGGAATTTTGGAGAATTGCAGCTATTTTACTTTAGACCAAGCTTGATCACCATTTGGGTGTCTATTCCCATGTTGTTGAACTTCTAATAACAAAAGTTCCAGCCTTTTTATTAATGGCAAAAAAATTTGGAAAGGAAATTCTTTTAAATGAAAGTGTTCAAAATTTATGTCATTTTTTGCGGGTCTCAATTGCCAGAAGTCAAAATACATAAGAAGAAACGCCAAATTGTTATATTTGGTTTTAGTGAGCAACTAAAATTATAGAATAAGGATTAAAATTTGTGCTTCATATCCAGTTTATAGTTTTATGCTACAATGACATCAGCACATATTAATTAAATTTAGAATGTTGATTTTTTTTTTAAAATCTTTTTATGTGTGAGAATAAAAGATAACAATGCAATCACTGTGCTCTAATAATGAGAAAATTCTGAAAAATATGTGTAAATAGTATGTTTGACCAAACTGAATAGATCCTTCAACACAAATCCATAAAAATACATAGCCAAATTTGGCAATATTAAAAAAGTAAAAATTAAAAAAAATCTTAAGGATCCTTTTGTGTTGTAGGCAAGTGTGGCAAAATTTTGCAAAATTTGAAATTTCTTTTCTAGTTTTTGTCCAAATTTTCTTTCAAAACATATGGGAACTGACAATGAAAGTTTGAGATAACAATATAAAGTTTGATGGGAGAAATCAAAGCTTGAATGTTTCCATTTGAGTAAAAATGTAATTGTAAGTTTTTACAGTTTGGACAATAGAGAAATCCCTACCCTGTATTTTTATTTTAAACCTTTGCTATTTCCAAAATTAATTAATACCCACCTACAACTCATTCATTTCTATTATGAAGAATAATAATATTCTCACAAACTTGTTACAAGTCATAATATTCTCACAAACTTATTACAAGTCACGATATTCTCACAAACTTGTGTAACAAGTGATGGAGTCTTAACATGGATTCCTATCCAAATGATTCATTCAACCCAGGGCATGACTTGACATTGAGAATTTTCAACAAACTAGAGATGGTTCATATTTTGGCATTGAGAATTTTGTACAAACTCTAAAGTTCAAGCATTAGCCAATTTAGTATTTCAATATATATTTCTATGGCCATTCCAATCTTCTTAATCTCACTAATCTCTTTTGATTTTTTAAAACTCAAATAATTTTTTTATTTTTTATTTTTTTTCTGATTTCTGTAAAAAATCAAATAAATTTGCAAGGCAACAATCAAAACCACACATGCAAGTTTTCTTGCATGTCGCTCGTCCATGATAAATTTTTTCCTTCATCCATGATAATTTGATCAGCTTTTATAATTTTTCACCTAATAAATGCTACTAGTCCCCCTTCTAGTCCCCCTGTGTGAGAATACACAACTACTATGCAATTAGCAGTTGCAATTTTCCCCACACTTAACATTTATGATATAATATAATTTACTCTATGTATTTCCATTAATAATTTTATACAAACTGAAAATGATTCAAATTTGATTGCTGAAAAAGTAATAATACATAATCAAAGCTTTGAAGACAAGCTTTGAAAAATTTAGAGGTAAAATCTCCTTGAATCCTAGGGTATACAGGAAGTCTAGGGTATTATGATTCAAGTCCTGAATCTTGAATATTCTGTTTGCAAGTGTGTGTATACAAAGCTCGCACCTGAGCTTCATCCTCCAAATTTTGCTGGAGTCACTGGGGGAAGCTACAAAGTGCGTGCACACTACTAGGCTAACAAATTATGGGTTCCGTCTCTCTGATCACATCTGCACAACCCAAACTTGTTGGTGCAGAATCTGTGCTCATTCTGGATCACAGAAATTTCCTAGCTCCAAATTTTTCGAGCACCCATCAACATTAACTTTGTACATATTAAAAGATTTAAGACCCTCAGATCCTATAAATAAATAAAAATGCTGTGCAAAATTGAAGAAAATTTCTTGAGTATAAGAAAAAATTTCAAGTCTTTAAGTAGTAAGTAGCTTGCTCGCTCCAATTGTCATCTGATCCATGGCAACTGCTTGAATGCTACTAGTATGTGTAACCGGTGCTGTGAGGTCCGATGTAATTGTAGGTTTTATAAGAGCTGTCGATGTAAGGGCTGTCGTATGGACGACTCGAGTGAACAGTAGTTGTGTGTCCGCGGGGAGGACTCACATAGCGAGTATAAGAAGAGGAAGAATGAGGAGAGTTGGTAAAAGCGTTGCTGTGTGTCTTGGTATGTACAACGGGAGTGGCCACGGCCGCGTATTTCATTGGCGCTGTTGCCAGATTCCAATAGACTGATTTTTTCTTCACTCGTCTGACTTTCCTCAGAGCTCGCTCGGCATCCACGTTCCCTATGATGACCACTTTCTGCTCGTCCTGATAGCACTCCACGTCCCGCACTCCCTCCACTTCGTACAGTGCTTTCTTCACTTTCTCTATGCATTTCTCACAGCACAGTGGTACTCTCAACTCTAGAGTCTGCCACACATCCCACGACATGATCCATCAATTTAGTATGCTCGACAACAACATCTGATCGACGTCGGAGAGCGGCAGCTGCCTAGTGTACGACTGCACCTCCGGCGTTAGCCATCTGCTTTAGAAACAAGAAACAAGATGTGATCACAGCAGCCTAATGGAAAGATGTCCTTAACACCGTGGTGGAGAAGAGGATTCGAGGTGGGTATGTACCGAAGGGGCGGTAGACACTACTGGTGGTGGTGGAGCAGTCACGACTGTTGTTCGGGGAACTGGTTTTGGCCGTAGCAGCGGCCGGACGACATCTCGAGGATACGTCTCGAATCGAACAGCCACCGGTGGTACCATCTTTGGCCGCTCCAGCGGTATGTCGTTCATGATCCAAGTAGGCTCGTTCGGACCGTAGAATAGCTGCACAACAACGTCGTCATGCAAGAAACAAAATAATAGCACCGTCAGTCAGTCACTATCTATCACCTCAAGCTCAAGAAAGAATCATGAATCCCGAGCAACAAACTTGAGCTCAAATTTAGGAGCTGGGACCCAAGCTTTTAGCTTTTAATTCGGAGATCTTGACACCAACAGCTTTCAGAGGCAAACGGAACACCCAGAAACTCACGATGTCCAGACATGATCACTGCTTACTTACCTCTTGCATGGTGGGTATCATATTCGGCATCTCCATAGTACGTCTTATTTCCAAGTCTCCCGAGAGCTCTTCAACCTTCCGTGCAGCAGCAAATTTAACAAAGTAGTAGCACCAGATCTCAACTTTGCTTCCAAAGCTGTCTCACGATTGACACAAACGCCAGCTGATATATATGATATACCTCAAAACAGATTGATCTAGATTCTATACACAAACAATCCACTGGTACAACCAAAAGCCAGTGAAGTTCCTTATATGAACAAGAAAGAATAGCTGTACAAGATTCTCCTCCAGATGTTGCTTCTGTTCCCGACTATGTAATGCTGACCACTGTCACAACTTCATCGATTCTCATACAAGAGCTTGCATCTGGAATTGGATTTGAGAAAAACAACGAATTGAGCTGTACACTAGGTTAAGAAGTTGATGAAGCACAACTGATATATTCTGCAACAGATTTTCTGAAAGTCGAGCTTGGAATCGGATTTATACAAATGGAACCAAAAAAGAGCTTGGAATCGGATTTACACAAATGGAACAAACCAAATTAACACTGCACAGATCTAATTTTTTTTTCCTGGAAGTCTAAGTTGCTCGAGCTTGCAGGGAATTGAACTAGGGGTGTATGTAACAAAGCTTTGAATGTACAACAAATGTCTGCACAAAAGAGTAGATGAAACAAAAGTGCGAGTTCCGATCGATTCAAGGATTGTACAAGATGGGGAATACACAAAAGGAAGTGAGATTTTATACAGCACAATCAATTGCGTGTGTGCAGCAGATTTGATTCCAGAAGAGTCGAGGCTTTGCACGCACGCACAAGTGCTGCAATGGCGCTGGAGCGCCGAAGAATGCGAGTGGGGCCGAGGTCTAGGGTTTCGCAGATTTTAGGTTTTGCAACGTGTCAGGCACTTTCTTGGACTATCTTCACCGTTGAAGAAAAAATCGTGTGTCCACTACCGTCGGTTACGTAATCAAGTGACACGTGCATGTAATCATGCAAAAATCCTGTCCTGGATTGACATGGCCAAACGCTGTACGCCCATTGGGTTAGAGCCCACCCAACCCCACCCATGAAAAGCAGAAAAACTAGAAAAAATGGGGCGGTGGTGGGAAAAGGGGTACCAGTGGTGGCCGTGAGACTGGTCTCGCTACGTGGCAGGACTTGATGCCTTATGTGGTGATGACGCATTGCCTAGTTGTCACTAGCCATTGATAAAATATGTTCCAACCCAGGGGCCGAAAATGGGGAGGGCCAAAATGTCAGCTTTCGCGCAAGTAGTATGGAACAGGCTTCTTCTTTTCTTTTCTTTTTTTTTTCCCTCAATTTTCTAATATCGAAAATTTGGCGAAATTTTCCAAAAACTGGGCAACATTAGTCGAATTTTACTTACACTACAACAACACATTCTTCCAAAAATGAAATAAATAAATAATAATAAAATAAAAATCGAAAAAATCACTAGTAAAGTAACTAACTAACGCCGGATTGCTATTTTTCACCTATAAGGGTAATCATAATATTATTATTACAAATTTAAATATTCTTTTTTTTATATTCATGAATTAGGAATTTAAAGCTTCAATGTGTGTGTGTGTGTGTGCCACTTGACAAAATGGTTCAAATAAATATTTTTTTCCAATTTTCTTTTCCAATTAAAATGGTTTTTTTGAACAATTTTTTATGACTAATTTTCAGTGAATTTTTTTTAATTTGAAAAAACTCAATTTAGCTAAATTTCTTTAAATTGAAACATTGGATGTACTCTGCAACGGGTCCATATTTTGTCCTTATTCCATGTGTCCTTTGAAAGCTTGTTTGTTTGAATCTTGTTCAGCAAAGGGAAAGTGGACACAATTAAAAATGAAAAACTATAAACATATTCACCAAAGATATATATATATATTTCAGTCATTTTCAACATAGAAAAACAAAAGCTCAAATTGGCAAGTCTATAAAGCATCTTCTTGTCCAATAGGCTTTTTTACAAAAAAGATTGGTTTTATAGAAAAATGGGCTTTGAAAATGTTAATACCCACAATTTAATATTTGTTTTCAATGTAGCATGGTTTTCAATTCAAAAATCTTGCAAAATATAAGATATGTTGCACTTTGATTTGATTGAAACCACCACATTGAACATGATTATCCTAATTGACACATTTTCAATCCATCCCCACATTTGAAGATCAAAGAATATACATGATTTTCACATGTAGAAATGGATTTTATTTTTTTCGTATTACTAAAATGTTGCATGAAGTGATAGAATATATCACAATTATCAACCATTTTATTTTTCATACCTTGGACAATAATTTATTTTATTTTTTAAAAATTAAACATAACATGGATAGTCCAAGCTGTTAGGATTCATAGAAACTTTGGAAGTGATTTTGATCTTAAATCACCCAAGTCCATATGAAATGTTTTTCATTACACATAAGATAGGACAAAGGATAACATAGATCATCAAATCAATTAGTCATCTAAATTGCATGTCATTACTCAGACAAAGGGTGAATTATTATATATGACAAAGGGTGTTTGTATTACCACACACATGAATATTACCATTCATCAATTTAATCTCACAAATATCGTTTGATATATTCTTTTATCATCCCCATTTTGAATTTTAATTATTTTTTACATGCAAAGTTTATTTCCACATTTCACAAGTTTAAATACAATGAAAAATTTAACATGGTGGGATTTGAAAGCTTTCACACATCCATTGTTGTGTAAGGACATGATGTATTATCACTTGTGCTAACTTGAAACTTGAATTTCAAAACCTTCAATGCCCCTTACAACTTAGTATGAAGATTTTGTACACATGGTTGTTGATTATCAAACATTTCCCAAATTTTTATCTCATTATTTAGCTTTTTTTTTTGCAATGTAAGTATTAAGCCTACTCTCATTAGACCAACTATTATTAATTTTGAGTAGCTCCCCATAGGAGAGTACAAATATTAGTTTCAATGGGTGAAAATTTGCATAAATGTCCATGGTATTTCTTTTTTGAATATTTATCTCATCAATTGATACATTGATAGATGACAAGAACATGTGAGATGAAGTATGAATGTAAATGAGACATTGATTGACACAAATAAAGTTGATGTGTGGGTATGGGTAAAGTGAATATCACAATAGTCAATGCCATCAACTTTCATACAATTGATGGAACTTGGTCCCGATAAACATTACATCACTTTTATTTGAAATAATGATTTGAGTTATTAATGACCTTCTTTGCATATTTGAAAAAATTAAAATTAAAATTTTTCTACAATGAATTTTATGCAATGAAAAGTTTACAAAATCTTCTTGCCTAAAATGTTAAGGTTCTCCAAATAGTTTTACATCATGACTTAAGAGGCAAATTTTAATAGATGTAAGGTGCACATGTTTTTCTTTCACTCATTCATTATAGGAGTTTCCAAATTACTAGAACAAATTATACATTCATAATTCCTATTTTTATTCTTGAAAATATATTCACTTGTAGTTTCATATTTTGTTGATTTTTGAGTTCTTTGGCACTTGAGGCATACAAAACAAGTATCACAAGTCTAAAAATGCGAATACCTAATCACATGGGATCTAACATAAAACACCCAACAATTTGCATTAGATTCAAAAAGTCTTGAATTTATTTCTTCCCCTAGCTATAATGCCCTAGAGGATCATCGAATTGGGTACAACTTTGCACAAAAAGATAAGAACCACATGCATGGGATATACTTCCAAAAGAACAATTACAATAATTTATTTGAATTATTTTGAAAGACATTACAAATTAGTTTGTACATCTTGCTCAATGTTGAACTATTAATCAATGTTCAAATGGTGTGAAGTCCCAAACTTTTTCTCTTTTTTTAATCATGGTCAATGGAATCATGACAAAACATTAAATCAAGCATTTGAAAATAATGAAGCAAGCATGTTAATCAATGGGGTTGCTAAGATGTAGAACAACATCATTTAAATATCATAACTTACAACAATGAGGAAGAAAGGACCAACTACAACTTTGACATGAATAGAGGAGAAACGATCGTGGACTAAGTGTTGAAATTACAAAATATGGGGCACTCTATCATTATGTTGCAACTAACGATGAAGGTTCCCAAGATCATTTCAAAACAAGCCATTCCCCTTCACCATGGCATTTTAATTTAAACTCATGGTGGCATTGGTGTAAGAAATGACACCCATCTAATTAATGTTGTGAATAACCCAAAGATTGTAGCTTAGTCATGCCCAAGCTACACTAAATAACAAGAATTATGCAATGGCATTCTACTAAATTTTCAAATTATTTTATATCATACATTTGAGTACAACCCTAATCAAATGTGGTTGATTATGATGAAGCAAATCCACAAAGCTAGTCATGGAAGAAAAACAAATGTGTTGTTAATAGAGGTTTCATTACATGTCACTATTACAATTCATGGTTTTTCAAAAGGTCCAAGTTGACTAACAAATCTTTTCTTATTAATGGACATGTACATTTTGATTAAAAGCCTCACTTGAATGACATGTGTATTTTTTGATTGGTAAAAACACACTACACTCACCTTTTTTGAAAGTCACAATGGCAATTCTTTTTGTGTGAGTCAAATATTGTTGCATTGTATTTAAATCTATTTGAAAAACTTAGCAAAAATGAGATGAAAAATTGAAACCTACATTATAATGTTTCAAACCCCAAAAAAAATTACCAAAAGGATAAATGTTCAATTCAAGGTGGACTTTACAAAAGATGATACATCCAATATCATAGTCCAAACTACCCCAAAAAATTTAACATTATGGATTATTTTTTCTAGTGGAGCTCGAAACTAAGCCTATAACTTTTTACCACCACACATTGAAATACCATAACACTTAATATGAAAAAATCAAACAAGAAAAAATCTTTCAAAAGTTTTAAGATTTAAAATGAAAATTTCAAATTCGTAAAGTCCATTTCAATATCTAAATTGATTTTTTCAAGGCCCATATTTTTAAAGGTTTTTAAAAAGTTCAAATTATGGTGGTATGAATTTGGAAATGGAAAAAAATGTGAACTTCAACATCATTTAAATGTTGTTTTTGAAAAATCACTAGATTTGGACGATAAAAATGAATTTTCATCTGCCCTTTTTGGGTGAGTGCAATGTGCATTTACCCTAATTAAAGTGACTTATTTGACTATTTATTAATTGAACATCTAGTCAAATTGAACAAAAAAATGAACACCTTGGTCAAAATGGCCAATGGTTTTTAGTCTTGATTGGGACATTTAATCAAGTTGGACAAAACAAAATGATATCTTTAGTCAAGATGGACAATGGTGTTCTAAGCAAATGGAACATCTTTTGCTACTTAATAAACAAATATAATTACAAATTAGGCTAAGCAATAGCATACGCCTACCTACATACCAACTTACTTACCTACCTACCTCCTATTTCCCACCTACCATCCTACAAACCTATATACCTACCTACCTAATTACCTCCTATGGCCTATTTATTTGCGATCTACTTATGTACCAAACTACTCATTCTTCCCACTTACCATCCTACAAACCTACCTACCTACTTCCTACAACCTATTTACCTACCTATCAATTTACTTACCTACCTAACTATCTACCTCCTTCCCACATACCATCCTACAAACCTACATACCTACCTCCTATGACCTACCTACCTATTTACCTCCTATGGCCTTCTTACTTGCAACCTATTTACTTATCAAACTTCCTACCTCGTTCTTCCCACTTACCATCCTACGAACCCACCAACTTACCTCTTACGAACCATTTACCTACCTATCAATTCACTTACTTACCTAACTATCTACCTCCTTTTTCCCATGTACCATCCTACAAACCTACCTATTTAACTAACTCCTACTTCCCACCTACCATCCTACATACCTACCTACCAACCTCCTACACACTTACCCATTTACTTACCTACATGCTTATCTTGTACCTACCTAAATTTTTTCACTTAACTACCTCTTACTTCCTACAACCGAACTACTTAGCTACCTACCTCCTATGGACTACAAGTTACCTACTTACCTACCCCCTATACCTACCAACCATTGTGCAACCTACCTATTAATTTCTTACTTACATACATAACTAATAATGTGAAATAAACAAATGAAATTAAAAACTTGACAAGTTTTGTCAACTTTGGAAAATGTAATCCATTATAAAGGACTTGGATTATCATTAGGGAGGTGCAGGGTTGAATTTTTATAATTGCAACCTATATACATGCTTTAAAAAGTTAGGATAGGTAGGTTAAGCTAAGTAAGTTAAGTTAAGTAGGTTAAGCTACCATCTACCTACTTGCCTTTTTACAACCTACCTAAACCTATATACTACCTACCTACACAAAAATATTATTTTTGATAATAACCCAAAAAAATAATACAGTAAAAATTTAACTAGTCAAATGGTCCACTATCCATTAGTCAAAATGAATAATCAAATGGTCCAACATTTTGCTAGCCACAAAGACCACCCAATCAAGTTGCCAAATCCAAATCAACTTGTCCAAATTGACAAGATGGTCTTTTTGACACATGTCCAAATGGGGTCCTTTATATTGGATTCTCTAGTAAAAAAAACATGAATTATAGTAGTGTGTGTATGATGTCATTCTCAAGGTCAAAGAATAGATGTCAATTTTGACTTGTGTGAATGCTCAAAAACAACACATCCCTAATTTTTTTATCTTCAAAAGAAAATTAGCAATGAGAAATTACATTACTTATGAAAATGGCATAATAATTTGGATGCATAGAATGGATGATATGAATTGGCATTTATTAGCCATTAGGATATCATATTTTGTGATAGTTGTCCACAATTTGGGGCTATAATTGTTTCATAAGCATTGCCATTTGCTCATATTAAATAGTCATTTCAACCATGCAGTCACATGAAATGTTGTTGCACAAGCGTTAGATCTCTTCACCATAATTGTAGGCATACATGGCATTTCCTCTAATATAAGATGTTTGTTGCTTTAAGCCATTCAAGACTACATCTAGAGATTATTTCAATGTCTAGAGATTAGCATTTACTTTCATTAAACACTAAAAAAGGGAAGACTTTGTTAAATGGATATCTCTAGGACATAAAAAACATTGCCACCATTGAAGTACATTTGGAAAGGGTGTAAAAGCCCACATAAGAATTTGGGCATTCAACAACAATGTTATGCAAGGGAGGATGATGTTGATGGCTTTCAAGTTGCAAAGTGTTTGTTAATCATATGAAGTCCTTAAGCAATGATGACATCAATATGAAAGAAATGATGACATCATCCTGTCTCTTTTGGTCTACTGGATGCCCATTGGACCAAATGTAACTAACCATTGTGACATCTAATTAGAAGGTGGAAATACATGAAATTTCAAAAGGATTCATAAATAAAAACATGAAACTTACATTGCAAACTTTGCTTTAAAAGTTTTGTGATTTGAAAATGTTGCCAAACACTCCTAGCTATAAAACATTGTTAAACACATTATTGATAATTCAAAAACTTTCATGTGCATAGTTTAATTAAATGCCATAATTTTATATGAAAAAACCATTTGCATTCAAGTATAACCATTTTCTTAAGGAAGAAAAAAAAAACACTATGAATAAAAAAAAAAAAAAAACTTGAAAATATCACTAGAAATAATCACACCTCTTGATAATCCAAGTTGTTGAAATGTAGTCCAACAACTAAACAAAATAAACAACTTGAAGGTTTTTGTAAAACATTATTGTACAAAATAATTAAAGGGCGCTAATGAGAATTTTTATTATGAAAAAGTGGTAAAATAAATTATTAATGGTACCAAATAGAAGGTAAGAAATCATAAATACCTCCATTGTTTTAAATGAAAAACTACCATATTTATAAAGTTGTCACATTTCTAATAAGTTTCTAAAAGGTCTAGTTGGTGGCTAGTTGGTTGCCACTAAAATAAAATCTAGGGATTGATTTTGATATCCCAAACTAGGGATTGGTTATAGAAGGTGATGGATTAAAAATTCATGATTCTTACGATGGAAAAATATTAATGACAAAAAATGGTCAAACTACACATACTATTATGTAAATGTGATTAATTATTATGCATGAATTTATGTCATTTTGAAAACATTTCAAGTCATATAAAAAATGAAAAATGGCTATGAAATCATCAATTATAGTGCTTTAAAAAAAAATTTAAGCACTCCATATTCATTATCCATTGTTTCACATGTTCCCATAATATATTTTTAATATTTCATTTAATAAACATATTAAAATTTTGTAACATTAATATAGTTTTCGACACTAAAACATGAAAAAAAAAACATTGGTTACATTTGTTATGACTTATATTAATGTGATTGCATTCAACTATTGGTCATTGCAAGGTGAGGTGGATCATTTTTGGTGTCACATTATAATTTTTTATAAAATGTTGTGCATTGACATGCCATAAAATTATCAATATGCAAAATTTATCATTGGATTAAGATTATCAACTTAAATTTATACGAAAACATATATTTCTTTAAAAAATGGTAACATATATATATATTGAATACATAGAGCATTAAACTTTTGAATTAAAAAAACATGAAGTGGATTTATATTTTTTCTATTATATAAATCAATTGTTTTAGTGATTTTCTTGAGATATTTTATATGGACCTAATATATGATATATCGAAACAAAAAGAACATATAAATGCAAAAAATTTGTTAAAAAAACCTTATAAAAAAAATTGTGGTTCCATGCCTTATTTTCTTGAAAGTTCATATCGTAATTAATATTATATTTTGGTGGATTTCAATTTTTTAAAACATATTATATGTTTTAAAAATGTCTTTTATTATTATTATTCATATGAACTTCATTAGTTCATTAAACATCATGTGATTTTCACTTAACTATTAGTAAAATGGCAATTGGGTTGTGAACAAGGGTAAGTTATATGTAATTCAACCCCATGGCTAGGATAATCATCAAATCAAAATACACAAGAAGTTCTTAGATTTGGAAACAACATTGTAGTTTTTGATCAAGAAAGTGAAGCAATGTTGTTTGCCCTCCCCAAGGTGCTGAAATGACACTTGATATTATTGTGATGGGGAAAAGGTAAACATCCACCACATAACTATTTTTGTTGTTTTTAAAAACAAATTCATTTGCACCTTTGAATTGGTCAGGGGGAAAAACCATATGACTATTGTAAGAGATGGAGGTAATCAATGGGTGTGTGCATCCACACAATATAAGGTCAATATAACCTATCAATTATAAATTGAAACACATTATGGGCATCCAATGCCTAAACACTTGGTAAAGAGCCAATTACCAAAAACCTTCAAGTAAGGAAATCAATTTAATAGTAAATTAAACTAACAACAATTGTGTAAACCTCATGTGTGAATTGATTATGGGTTGAGAATAATAAATTTCCAATGGGTCATTATTTGAAAACTAACAAAAAATGGTTTGTGCATTTATAGGAATGTTTACTAATTTATGCATGGACCACATGTGGTGTGGTGTGGTGTGGCTTTATGGGGATAAACTCCATTAGTTACCTTTGCAATATGCAATCATGCTTTCTTAATTACAAATATTTCATAGTATAACAATAAATTATCAAAAAATGAAGACATATAGTTTTCTCACGATGACTATTTATTTTTGAAATTGCATTGTTGGTTGTGTGATAGTGAAACCAAAAAAAATGAAATTTTAGTTGATATTGTTAATTAGAATAAAAGCAAGGTGCCTAATCCAAATATGGACTTAAGTTGGAACCAATTTGACCATCATCCCATTATATTACAAACCATCCTTCCAATGCACATCCCATGCCCTTAATTCTTATTAATAAATCACAATATATTATCTTCACATTTACCTTGTCAATATTGTGAACAATGGGGATGGATGATTGTGAATTCTTCAACCTACTACGAACAAAAATTATATTATACAATTTATAGTTCATTTAAGCAATCAAAATGACTAAAGCTTTCAACATTAGAAGGTGAATAAATGGTTACAATAGGAATTGAAAAATAGATGGGTGTAATCTCTTACACATGAAATCAATATCATGAATCTAAACTTGAAGCATGAAAAAAGATATAATGTACAACAGGAAGGCATTTGATGCACCATGTTATGTGAAATTTAACATTAGTTGAATCATTTACCATGTGTCCTAGGTGCCAAAGTCATTTAAACATAACATGGGTTGGCAAATCCCTTGTAGTTATACATCATGAAATAAGCAACCATAAAAATCAAGTTCAAGGCATGTTTGACAATCAAACCTAACATTCAAACATGTGATCAATTTGAACAATTTGATGGTAACCATTGTGTATTGTGTTGAAGAACAACACCTTTAGTTATTATAAGTCATGAGATCCTTAATTATATTATTAAAAAATCAATAAATTGCACAAAAATGGTTGATGAATTCCTCAAATCTTAAATGTGGTTTTAAAACTTGAATAATCATTCTCATGATTTAAAAATTAATAACAAAAATTGTTGAACCTAATTTACCACATGTACAAAAAAGGTTCATTTGAAAACTTGTAACATTGTTTGTTTTTTTTTTGGGAGAATGTGATCATTTATTCAAGAAAACACCTTTGAATGGACTTTCAATATAAAAAATCAAATAGATGAATTTAATTATATCAAAATTTTAAAAAATTATGCCATATATCCATAGTTACGAAAAATATGGGTCAAGGGGACAAAAGGGATTTCTAGTTAGATATGACACCACATTATTTATATGAAGTATGAAATAAAAGAATAGAATTCACCATCATGGGTCAAAATTCATTAATAAACTAATTATGATTTCATAACACATAACAATGAAAATGTCAGGTGAAGGTAGTCAATGCATGGACAATGAACACTACATTATATATTTTTAATTAGACAAATTTATTATGTAGGTCCTTGTTTCATCTACTGGAAATTGAAAAGTGGTCACATCATTGGGCAATATATAGATATATTATATCAAACTTTCCAAATTGCTCAACTCATCTTACACATTTCCACACATGATATGTTTAGCATAACCTACCCAATAATGAGTAAAATGTTTTTTTGCATGCATTCACTATCTTTTATTAAAATACTAGACTTTTGCATAAATTCATAAATTTCTTATTCAAGCCACCTACAAAGATGAAGATGATCAAATTAACCTACACATTCCAGTAAATAAAATTTGAAATTAAAGAGCACTATAAGTTCGTTTTTTTTACCATGATGGATTTCTACTATAAGGATGATTTCTCTAAACCTTAAGTATGCTTGTTTGAATGTGAAAATTTCTTTTGTTTATGGAGTTCATTTTTCCTAAATTTTCACATTCATTAAAGTTTTTGCATCAAACATATTTTTGTATAAATTTCATGGTTGTAAAAAAGAAAAATGCAACATACCAGCTTTAATTTCTTAATTGATGACATTAACATGATACTTTCAATCGGAGCAAATGAATATCTTGATGAATCATTGTAACTCAAGACCTCTTTGGTGGCAACCCCACACATCTACCACACTAAGAGGTTTAATGGTTATACAATTGTTGATAGCAACCTTGGTCTTTGCATCATAACCCCAATGGATGTTAACATCCCACCATAGCCGAGGATGTTGCCATAGCTTCCCTTTGATTGTAAATTTTTCTTTGAATCCTGATTCTTGAAAACCTTAACCCTAAGCTCACATTTACAATTTTATTGCAAATCACAATTTGAGACCTTTTATTCATTTGCACCCCAACTTTCAACCCTCTTTCAATATCCTCCTTACAAATTATATATCAATAATTAGTCTACAATTTGTTCAACCTTCAAAGGGGAATAGGAGTTGCCCTCAAAAACAAGCTCACTTGAAGAATGTTTCACCAACTTGTAGCTTTCAAGTGCATCTTTTTAACTACACACCATGAATTTGTTTATTAGTACCATGGTCATGAGCATCATATTGAAAGGGGAAATCACTAATTTTTTAAGTGTTACAAATAGTGCGCATCATGAACAAATGCAAAAGTATCAATTTGCTAGAGGAACTACAAGCCTATCTTTGAACTTCGCCATCACAATGTATTCATTGTATATAGCAAATTGTGCACTTACAGTCTATATCGTTTTGAAAAAATGATTAGGATATTGCGAAAGAAGCACCAAGATACACTTCATGTGTTTTATGTTCATCATCAAATAAATATTCATACAATTATTGTTTGTTTTGCTTATTGTCTCCACACCCACACTTTCTTAAATATTTGTTCAGCACCAAACCATTTTTCTCTTTGGTATTGGGTGTATTTATTGACGTGAGTACAAAAATTCATGCGTTTAAGTAGTCACAAAACCCATATCCAAGACGAGACACTAGTGGAAGTTCTAATGAGATCCATGAGATCCAGAATGAGTTTTCACCTGTATGAACTTTTGGGTGACAAAATCTTGAAAAAAATCAAGCTTACAAATGAGTTGCGAATTGCCAAGAGGAGCTCCAAATTGGCAGAAAGGATCATATGAGGTTCAGGGAAATTTTTTTTTTTCCAATTTTTTTGATATTGAAAATTAGCCAAATTTACACTAGGGGGAAAATTTTCCAAAAATTCCCAATTTCTTTTGTTGAAAAGAAAATTATCCCAAAAGAAACCCTGGTGACACATGCTAGGCAAATCCAAAACTTGCCCGCAGTGCTCCTTTAACTACTTTTTTTATGCAGCCGAAGTGATGATCATGGATAGGAAGATGTAGAAGAAAAATTGATGATCATCCCTAAGAAGATTCTCTCCCTTTCTTTCTTGAGTACTATTTTCATCCCCAGTTTCGCTGAAACTGGGGCCGAGTAGGGATGATTTTACTACCTCGGTTGCAACTTACAAGAATAAGGCTGGCCCTGTAAATCCTAGTGGCGACCTTGTACAGCATAAGAGCATCTTCACCAGTGCTCAGTATGTCACTGTGGATAATAAAATTAAATGTCTACGTATAGCTGTTTTTCTTTTGGCAACCCCACCAATAAAACTGTAACTGGAACCGCATATACGTGGGAACTGCTGTAGCAAACCACCTGGACCAATCGTTATGATTGACTAATCAGAAATACTCAGCCGCAGTAAGGTCCAACTTATTACACTCGGTTTTTGAGGTGCACAACTGTGTTGCAACTTTTACCAGCCACGGCAAGCTGTACTAATTTGGTGCCAAAAAAACCAATTTCCTGAGATAAACTGACACATTTTGACTTTTTCACAATAAATTTTACTGTCTGAAGTACCATACTGAGCACCGGTGGAGATGCTGTAGCCTGTCTCAGATAGGTGCAGATCTGACTATACACAGAATAGGTACCCTCTGAACGTAACGTACAGTGTAACTTTAGCGTGATGGAGCCATTCCATGTAGGAGTTACACTGGAAGCACCATAGGGTGAGCTGCCATTCCATTGGACGATAACGGGTTCTCCCAGTGCCTGTTCCAGAGCATAATGGTTTTCCCCAACTATTGATTCACATCTCAAGTGTGTTCTCCAACATAAAAATTCACATTACAAGTGAAACTGATGACACCAAAAGTGAAACCAGAAAATAGCTGCCTATTCCATCTAGGAAAAAGCCTAAAATGTGCCTGAATATGATAGAGACCCAGAAATCAGTTACAAATAAATAAACCACTCCAGCATATTATCAGTAACGGAATCAGCTGTGCTGCACGGCAACTGATGAGTGGCTATGACCCAATTCACAACTGGAATTCCATACAATCATTGAAACCATATTACCCTGAAGGGGAGAGTGAATGATCATGATAAATTATTGTTTCGTAATGTTGCCATGGAAAGTGAATTTTTTTTTCAGAAAATAGACAATTAGCAGCCTTCTTGAGGACCATAATGAATAGTCATCCATGGAAAATGCCACAACCCAATGAACATTACGCAATATATTAACAACTTCTGAGGTTTAGTAAGGCCTCTCTGAGTGAGGCTAATTTGGGTCCATGCACAGCTCCTCCTGCCTCATGCCAGGCCCTCTCTCCTTCCTGGAATGGCCTTGGTTTTTGGGGGTTCCTAGTCCTTACCCTACACATAAGCCAGCAGCCCCTCCAGCAGCCCCTCTTCTGGAAGTGGCCTTCCCTTACACAAAACAATTGCTTGAGTATCTGTTGAACAGAGCCCAGGATCTAGCCCTAGAACCTCTCTCTTTCTTAAAGGCCAAGTCTGTGATGACCTTTTCGAACAAGGGGTGTGTTACACTGTGGCCTTGCCATTTACATTAAAAAGTAGCTTAAGGAAAAAGAAGAATTACCGAAACTCAAATATTTCAGCATGCAAAAATATATTAATCTTCAAAAAATCCTCCAAAAGAAACCAAAAATCCATCAAATATTTCAGCATGCAAAAATATATTAATCTTCAAAAAATCCTCCAAAAGAAACCAAAATCCATCAAGACATTATAACTCTAAAACTAATCTCAAGTTTCAGCACAAGCCAAAGTATCATCTTTCAAAAATCCGTGTATAAAAATAGACCTATTATTATTATTACCTAGTAAGGGCCAAAATCCCTTAAGCTACTACACTCTATACTGAATCTGAATACAATATCCTTGCCTTGGTAGGCAAGGCCAACAAATATCTCTGCTTCAAGCCCCTACTATGAAGCCCCTGCTATGAGCCACCCATGATTAGCCATGCAACTACCCAATTATACAATCATGGAACAATAATTCTTATAATTGACTCAAAAAAAAAACCATATTTTAACTCATTTTCACACATAAAATTCAAACCAATGTGGGATTTTCATGTTTTGATTTTATTTTTGTGATGTGCCATTTTCCCCTAAAAATGGAAATTTTGCCTGATTTATTGGTAGTTTGTTGTTTTGAGTGACTTTATTCTGGGACATTATTCATACCAAAATTATGGTGGTGGGCCAATGAAGGCCCATTAATTAGCCTGACATCAGGGACATGCCATAATGGAGGTCCCCCCTTCCCCCCCAAATATCATTCCCAACCCCTCAATATTTAGCTTTTTTGGGCTTTGATGTGCACCTGGGAGGGTAGGGAGAGGACAAAATTAAGAGGAAATGAAAAACAAAGTTGGAAAGAAGGACATGGTCCAGAGTTGATTGAGCCCTAATTTTCATGTGTGCCCACCAAGTGGCCCACCAAGTGCATGAATTGGTGGTGCCTAGATATGTGCTAGCTAGTAAGCCTTCTTATGGGGTCCCCAAATATGATGAACCCCTGACCTCAGAAAAAAGGAAAATTAAACACAAAATTCCTTCATAATCTCTCCATGGAGTTAACTTAGTGATTAAATTAGATTTGAGATTATTTTTTTTGAGAAAATCGAGAATGCCATAATGGTTTTTCTTTGTTTGGATGTGGGGTTCCATTATGCAAAAGGATATATTTCACTACTTAATTTTCCAGTTATTCAATATTTATTTTTTAGCATTTAGGCAATAGGATTATTATTTTTTCCTTGCGGACCATGTTTGTACACTTGATGTTCCCAAGTATCTTACTATTTGTGATGCAATAGGTTTTGGTTTTTAAAGCAATGGCAATAAACAACATTCAAATATCTTACTATTTATAATGTATATAGGTTTTGATTTTCAAAGTAATGGCATTAAACTATATTCAACTGTCTTCTTATTGGCATAGCTTGAAATGAATATGAAAGCAAATCGCCACCTTACCACACAACAATCACTCTCATGCAACCAAAGTTCCAAATCTCAAAACTACACATTGACACAAGAACACATTCTATGGTTGCACTAAGATCTTTTCTTGAGGAATTGAACTCCGACTTAGGAAGATCTTGCCCATGCAATAGAGGAGTCTTGCACTCACATGAAAAAACCCCCCCTAAAAAATCCCAACTTTGAAACATCCACACCCAAACAACTTGGATTGTTGTAAATAAGTTTTTCTTGCAAACTTGACCTACATTCAAATTGCATATAAGAATGAAATATGCATTCTTAGTAAACAAATGTTTCAATAGCAAATGGCAAATTTGCCCTCTCAAAATAATAGGTAGAACTCAGAAGGCAACTTGTAACTCTTTGTGCTATAAAACAACATAAACAAAGTTTACATTTTTCTAGCAATTAACATAACATTTAATGCATATCTACTTCCAAGCTATCATGGTTTCATTGGAAGAAAAATTAATGATGGTATAAAAGTTTAGGTGAGCATGCAAACATTCAACTTGAAATGTGTGGTTAGTTGATTACACAACTTACTTTTCATGAAAAATAAGTTGTTGAAAGTTATTTCATCCTCCACTAAACTTAACACATGTACCATGGCTACTCCAACAACTTTCATGTACTCATTTAGCTTGTGAACCAAAGGGGAGAAGCTTTGATCTTGAGCCATATCCAATCAACTAGGTTCACATATGATGTTTCTTTTGTCACTCCTTCAACATTATGACTCATGATGAATCTTAAAGAAGATGTTGACACTTCAAGTTGCCTTGAATCCAAAAATGATGGAATCACAACACCATTCACTATGAGAAACTGGTTTTGTGAAAACTTCACTACCCTTCAATTAAGTGTTTATTGCAATTGGTGTGCAATTATGCTACATTTGTTCCATGGAAATGTGAGGCATTTAAAACTAAAATGTCATTCAAAAACTCACAAGTTCTATGATAGTTGCATATTAGTTCCAAGATGACCCTTATACAATTTTAATACACCCTATATACATGATTGTAATCAACCTATTTTCACTATGTTGGCAAGGTGCATGAAAGTTGTTGAAATCAACTAGTTTTCAGTTGTAATTTGACGTACAACCTTGACACATACAATCATGTCTACAATCATGCCACATGTGTACACAATGCCACCATGGTGCAATTGCCAACTAACACCACAATAATTGGTAGTTAACATTTTTGTAATTCCATTGAGATTATACATTTACCATGCAATTAAATATCATTTGCAATTGATGTACAACTAAGTTTCAATTACTTACACAAATTTGAAATTTATGCAAGATATGCAAGGGCATGTGACACATGGTTGTAGCTTTTAATAAATCTTGAAACTTACATCTATGGTTATTATGCATTTGCACTTAATGTCAAAAATAATATAAAAATTTAATAAAAATTTGAATGTTCTTTTTAATTTTAAACTTGTTGGCTTCTTGTGAAACAACTAATAAACATGTTATGTATAACTTTTTTTTACATTTTTGTCTTTTAATTTAGATAATGAAATGTCCAAGTTTTTTTTTTAATCATTTAATAGCATTGACTAAAGATGTTTGATTTTTTGTTGTTAATTTTTTGTTTGACTTTTTTTTAATCAATTGAAACCACCAAAATATAATCATTGATGATTGTGTGAAAGTTAAATAGCTTTTAATTTTCTAGTGTATTGAATAGAAATATTCAAGTTCAACACCCATGTTGTTTTGTGCATTTGCAATATCATTCATTGTTCTTATGCATAAGAATATTATATTGTTAGGTTGTTAGTTGTTATGCAACTAAAATGAGTTATTGATTACAAACTTTGATAATGCAGGTCCCAAAACACCCAATCTCAATAATATTTTATTTTAAAACAATGAAGGTGACAATAAGTTTACATATGCATGTGAGAAAATTCAAAACCAATATATTCAAAAAAACATTATCACACATTATTTTGAATTTAAATGGTTGTTTGTAAATGTCAAACTCGTAGTTTAATCATTATATGGCACTGACATATGTTGTTTATATTCCATTTAAATGATAAATTAATAATGGCATTGTGTATACATTTAGGTGGGATGGGCTATAATTGTAGGTTATACGAAAAGAAAATTGCAAATTGCAAATTTATCAGAGGTTGATTCCAAACTAGAATTTTTTTAAAATAAACATTTTACAAGTTGTAATGTTTCAAAATGTCTTCGTGGATCTTAAGATATCAAAAGAAAAACAAATCTTTTTTTTTTATTCAATGTCTTTTGGAATCTTTGTGTCATTTCAAAAAAAAATTGAATCTTTGTGTTTTCCAATTTCACACACATGTTTACATGCAATTTCATACAAATGTAAATATATGTTGAGATTATTTCAAAAAATTAACATGATTTTTTTCTTTGAAACCAAGCTAGTTTCCAATAAATACTTTTCCTTTAAATACTTAATTCAAGGATTTAATCCCCACTTGTTTAGTTGATTTGATGTTTATCCACCTAATTGCTTCCAAAATTTCAATGAATAAAAAACAGGGGTGACTAATTAAATCTCCCCTTGGATGATAATTGGGCAATCTTTTGTACAATTTGAATCTTATATATATATATATGAAAATTTTCTAAAATTCAAATGTAGACCCTTATTTTTTTTTTGTCATTTCATCATCATTAGTAGTGCGTAACAATTTGAAGCCCAAGTTAATAATGGCATTGTGTATACATTGTTGATTAGTTGTATTATAGTTGTAAACTAAATACACATGTTGTGTTTTAATTATGTTATTTTTGTAAAAAAATCTTACTTGAATTTAAAATATGAACATTAAGTTGTTTTTCACATTGTAATGAAATTATTTTTACATTGCAAATGTGCAAACACCATTTCACATTTGGCAACTATGAAAATATAGCTCAATTTTTTAATAGAGGAAAAGTGAACCACTTAACATTATATGTAGCAAAATATTACATAAAATATTTTATAGCAATATTTTTAACATGTTTTAGCTTAACACTAAAGATGTAAATAAAATACATACCATGGATCACCAAAAATGTTCACATGAATATTGTATTTTCCAACATTCAATATTAATACATATAGTTTTAATATTGCAGAAAAATGTTTGTATTTATTTATGTAATAAAATTATGCAATGCAAAACTATTGTTGTCAATTATAATGGACACAAAATAATACTATCCATAAATGGACATTAGTTACAAAACATTTCCATCAACAAACTGATAAGTTATTATTTAGAATTAATTAATTGAATTCAAGTTGTAACATAGTACCATTGACAAAATTCATTAGTCACCCCAAGTATGGCATGAAAAAAAAATTAAAAAGGCAAAATAGACTGTGGAATTGTATGGAAGCACAATGGGAGCAATTGATTGAAGAATTGAAGCAAGAAGAGAATGTAAATGGGGTTATATGAATTACAAAATTTTAAACATTTAAAAAGATTGGTCAATGAGTTGGACAAGCATGTGACGTTGGTTTCGAAAAGAAGATACCAATTTATTAATTTTCTACCAACCTTTTAAATTAGATGTTTTTGCATTCCTTGTTCAATGGTGGATATTTATTTTATAACTTATGGGCTGGATGGAGTAAGTTAGGAGGTAAAGTAGGATAAAAGTTGTCACAACCCTAACCTTGGGCTCGCGACAAAGGCACGGGCTTGCAAAAGGGTGAAATGAGAGGGAGACCTAGGAGGCACATCTTATACTTTCGGGAGTGCAGGAGAGTGTGAGAAAATGAACCCTCACACTCCCAAGGCAACTCCCACTTGGGGAATTGGACTCCCGAAGGACTCCCGAATCTTCAAGGAGCAATTGTAAGGGTCAAAACCATTAGTTTGAAAAATTCTTTATACCATTGGAAATCTATTGAAACTTAGATGTCTAAAATGGGTTCGCATCACCCATTTGGACATCTGAAACACAAGTTATGGCCAAAAGAAAGGTCGGGAGTCAAATTGGCAATTTGACTCACGACCACTAAAAATCAAAAATTGACCCGATTTCCTTATGTGCAGGTGGTGTGTGACATACTATTGGAAAGCTCTCGACAAGGGCTACAACTTTTCTTCAGACCTCATTGCGATCGAAGGTCTGCACACAAAGTTATGGGGCTTCAAAGTCGCGGGAGTCCTGACCTTTGCAATTTCGGGACTCCCATTTGGGAGTCCCGAGACAAAAAGCCATTTGGATGTGGGCCTTGTGGAGAGGCACAGAATATATTATAAGGGGGAAGGTGGTGGCTTCCCCCAAGTCTGGGCCATGGAGAGTTTTGTGAGTCCGAGTTTGTTTGTGGCTCGTCCTATCACCAAAAGTGCTTCAATTATGCACTAACCAACTTGTTGTTTGGTTTGTACAGATCTGAGTGAGTGATTAAGTGCTTGTCATTCTTCCTAATCCCATCCTGGAGCTCTAACACACAAACCTTTTGGATCTAAAACCCAATAAAAGGGCAACTACCCACTAAAGTGGTCAATAAAACTATTGAAATTGTTAAAGTTAAGGTCATTGAACTTACATAATGGATTAACATATAATTGATATAGTTATATTTCTATTAGTTTAACAAACTCAACAAAATCGTGGATAAAAAATCTTACTTTAAAGCAAATTTAATTAGTGTGTGCACCATTTCCAACATGGGAACCATGTAAGGCAAACCAAAAATCAACTCTAAGTCACACAAAAGATCCAAGTTACTTTGTGTGGGCTTGCTTTTGGGTGCATCTTCACCACTAAAACATTGTACTTTACTAACACTTGTTTCAAAAGTTTAAAATGGATATCCAACATATTTTGATATTGTGTAGCAATTTCAAGCCTAGTTTCCAATGTTTTTGCAAGGTTAAAATTTTCTTAAAACCTATTTAAATTGTGCAAGAAAAATGCATATAATGATTGTAGCATACCTTCAATGTGTGCAACCAAATCCATCTTGTTCATAACCAAAATTAGGGTGAATCTGCACATTAAGGTGGTTCACTTTTTGAATCACAATGTCAATTTTTGTAGAATGCCTTTTCTTTGGACACCTTTAACGAATAATAAAACTTATCAAATTGAAAATTTGAGAACCATTATACATTAACAATTTGATTATAAAAATACATATGTAATTATTTATCAATAAAAGTACACCTTTTTTTCACAATGGACTTTTGAAGTACTTAAAAAAATATGGACTACTTGATAAATTAGAATGGTAGAAAATAAAAAGATTCATGTTCAATTCCACTCCAAATGTAGGGGGGACACTTAATGTAAAGTTTGTGAACCACATGTGTCATTCAACCATTTTTAAGGGGGTAATTAACTTTTGAATTTGTATATTTTCCCACCTTATTATTATTTAATTTTATAATATACACATACTTAGGCCACCTTATATTTATTTATAGTTTTTTTCCCAATCAATTTTAATACCCTATATTTATTTTAATTTTTAGAATTAAAAAATTTGTGGTTGAAAAGTGTATGTGGGGTGTACGTATGTATATAGAAACAAAAATGCAATTTACAAATATTTATTGGTTACAAAATCATCCAAAGAAGTTGCATCAAAACAATCTAACCAATATATATCTTTTTCCTTCTCATAATTCATGGTGACAATAGATATAATGGAATTAATGTCCACCCAATTGGTATTAGTCACATCATATTTTTATTGAGATTACCATGGGATTTACTAAACCAATTTAATAACACCATTACAATTGGGCCCCCAGTTATGTTTTAACCTATAATATTAAGTTTATTCATCATGTCAATGGAATGTTTTAAAAGTCCTCATCTATTTCCAATTCTCCTAATTCTCTACACTTTCCTTAACCACCATGCATGTTCCATTACTTGTGCCCTTACAAATATGAATGGGCTTTCTTACCTTGGAATTCTTATTAACTCATCATTTTGAACCAGTTTAATTGTTATCATCCTACGTAGTGAAAACATGGTAAAGTGTACAATTCAATTATGTTGGTAGTCTACTTGTCAAGCTAACAAGAAGCAAGACCAAAACCCATCATAAAAATATTATAAATTTAGTATTTTATTTAAATGATTAAAAAAACATTTTCACTATTATGAATTAATTTTAAAATTTTACATTATAAAAATATGTTTCAAGTAAACTTTTTAAAATATAAATAACTTTTGAAAGCTACTTTTTGCAGTGTAACATTCATTTCAAGTATGTGCCAAATATATTATACCAAAGAGAAAGTAAAATTTATTTATTTTCTTTCCTTTGAATATACAATGATTTTTATGTTATAACTACACAAAAATCTATTTCATTAAATTTTCTAATGAAAAAATACTTTTGGAACACCATATTGACTACCATAGTACCTTTTTAGGTTCCACAAAAATTACATCATTTTCATTTATGCCGAATTTTTCAAAAAAGTTAAAACATAATGTCGAAAATCTCAAAAATTCAATCTAGGTAGTTAAATTTGAACTCAAGATTAGTTCATCAAAGTAATGAAACCTTTCATCAATTTAACCAAAAGCATAACAAGAAATTAATGAAAATAGTAACAATGCTATTGAATTTATTCTTTATATGCTTAAATGTTCAAAATTAAAAACTCAAATGTCAAATTAGAATCTTCAAATTATATTAATTATTTGACACATTAATGCCGAACATGAAAAGGTACTACAGTAGTCAAACTCAAAAGTACTTGTTCTTTATTTTTATTATTCCAAAGTTTTTCAAATTTTGTAATCAACTTAACATAAACCCAATAGAAAGCACCACATTGGTTTCAAAATGAAATTTAAATAAAATTTCAATCTATTTTCTTATTTTTTGTCATAAATTATTTTAATTTTTATTCCATTCTAAATCAAGGACATTTAATTGTATACTTTAACATGCTTTCACCTTACACAAAGTATACCCCATAATTGTTGCCCATGCCTAACAAAGATGTACTACTAGATGATGCAACTATAAAATAAACATCTAAATTATTGAATACATGGATTTCTTCAACTAATGGCTACCTGCTAAAAAATTTAAATTTTAAACTTTTTTTTCCCACTTAAATATCATAAAAACAAAATTAATTTGATTTATTAACGTTACTTAATCATCATTACTTAACAACTAATTGAACCTATTAACATTTAATACCTTAAAATTTTAATGCACATGTTTTATTATTAAAAAAAATTCTAATATCAAAGATTTACACATACCATATATTATTCATAATTTGGTTTTTAAATATAAATAACCTTATATTTGATCAAATAAACTTATTTTTTACCCCACAATTAATATATTGCACCCTATATTTTTACTCGCCTATTTTTCAATTTTTATGAGTAATGTCCTTACCCCCCAAATTCCAAATTATTTGTAGCGATTCAATATATGGTGTAACATCAAATAATAAACTTTTATGTGAAAGTCTTATCTCAAAGTCATAGTCAAGTTTTAATTAAGGACTTTTGAATGGTCAAAATTGAGCCATATTTTCATAAGTCCTTAATAACATAATTTTTTTCCTCAATTTTCAAATTTTTTTCTAAAGGTGTATGTATATGGAATATCTAGTTAGGTTCTTATTAACATGGACTTTATTACCATTAACCCCATGATACCAAAAAAATTCAAAAATTTAACAACATAGAATGAACTTTTGTTTATTCAAAAAATGAATCACCTCAATATACATACATCTAATATTAAATTCATCCAATATGCCATACAATGCACACCAAGGAGGTAAGGGGTTATTTTTCCCCTTGTGTAATCACCCCACTATGATGACCTTGAAACACATCATTTCCATCACATCCAAGGTAAGCCATGTTTCTTTTTGGCACACAATAGCAGACTCGACTAACAAGCCAAGGTAGGCCATGTTTCATAGGTAAGGTTTCAATAGTTGGCCATGGCCTTTGGAATACAACACTTTTGTTGCCTAAAGTTGTAGCCACTTAATTTTTTTCAAGAGTGAACAAAATTAGAATTTGTACACCAATCCATTGTTGATTATTAATAGTGGCCACCTCATTTACACTTATAGCAAAAAAAATCAACACCAACATGTATACTTTAAAGAAAACCACATCATGCATGGCATCTATAATTCCCCAACCATTTGTGTCTCACCAATGTTGAAGTGGGTTGTTCTTGACTTTTAGCAACATAAACAACTTTCACATTCATATTCCACCATTGGCCCCCCATGCATGAAAATATGCAAAACAATTGCAAACTAGGTGAGTTTTTTCTTCAACCTTAAATGAACCCCAAATTATAATATTTTTACAAAAAATTATACATTCCTTCCGATGTAAGTTCTCTCATTTTGGCAAAGAATCTTTGTTGTAGAAATATTTTTATATGACTCCACAAGTATCAACCTTTGCATTTTGACAACCAACATGTTTATGAAATGTGTTGTGTTTGGGGTTGAATAACTTGTCTTTCCCACCAATGTAGCTCCAAACTTTGTAACGCACATAATGCATATTTAATCCGTCATCCCATATGATGAACTTTGCCCATGGAAATTGACCAACTCATATATCTTTAAAAACTTGTGATCTGTCATAAGATGTATGAGGTTTTTTTTCGAAAGGCTTTTCTATGTACATGATGGAAAGAATGTTATTACAAAGAATCATAGATCCAAAAGGAAAGCTATTGGAAGGAGTGAAATCAAAAGGAAATTTAATGTTACTGGAAGGATTGAACAAACTAATGTGAGTGTAAAGGTAAAATAATGCCCAATTGTGAAATTGTATTTGGCGATTTATCAAAGAACAACCTAAACTTGAAGTTTATAAAGCATATGATTTGGACATATCATGTTGGTAGAATGAAAAAAAAACAAGTTTGAACAAGACAAACAATAAGAGGACTTAAAAAGAAAGGAAGGTTCACCTTAAAATGCAAATGTAAAAGAATGGAAAAAGGGAGTTTGATATGAAAGTTTGTCTTTTTTGCTTGATTTAAGTTGTCCATTCCATCATTACAAGCTTGCAACACTAGTCCAAAGCCATCTTGTCAAGTGTGCATTATTCACCATTAAAACAAATGTTCACTTCCTTCACCAAACAAAACCAATTAACATTTCATGCCAACAAAACCTACACAACTTACATTCAACAAAAACAACACTAAAGCAATGCAACTTTCAAGTAAAAAAATAGTTGTTACAAGCTTGCAACACTAAACCCCAACTACCAAAAAACTTTGAAGATCGAAGGGGGGATTCACTTGTTGGCAAGTCACCTATCTAAGTATGTTTAGTGAATCCAAATCTTTTTATTTGGTAATATTGGAGGCAAACAACCCCCTTTGACATCTAAAATTGGTAAACCTTAATTTATCATTGTCGTAATGAAAGCAAACTACTTTTTAAAATATAAAGGAGATTAACAATGTTTACATTTGACAAATTGATGGTTGTAGGCAAAGTGCAAACCATGAATATTGCCTATTTGGCTATGTATGACTTGTCACTAGATTTTAAGGTGACTTTGAAAATAAATTTAAAAAATAATAACAGGCCTTCTACACACCTTATTTCATTGTTAAAATCTAGTGACATCACCAAAATAAAACATTATGTGGGATTGACCAAAAAACTATTTATCTCATTTGCAATGGATGTGAATCACAAGGTATTCACAAAGAACTTGTGCAATTTTCATTGGATTTTTTTTCTTTGGTAGTAACAACAAGGGCAACAATTCCTTTTGTTATATGGGTTAATTCGCCAACTGGATATCTTCTATTTTGTATTATCATAATGTGTTGTGCATAATATCCTTGTAGTACTAGGTGTGTTTTGTGTAATGTAAAATTCTAAGGGCAAGCTTTACCAAAAATACCACCCCCCCCCCCCGTCCCCCTTAAAGACGAAGTTAAAGTAGGCCCAAATTTGTGAAAACATGACAATGTAACAACCATCATTGGTTTTTAAAAAACATTTCCAATGATATATAATGGGTACTTGTTGAATATCATAAAAAATAAAAAATAAACAACAATGAACTCTATGAACATGATGTTTTTTGAATAGCCCACAAAAATATTACACTTAGTAACATGTTGTCCAATTACATTACAAAAAATTGACCAAGCTTTTAAGGTGGTGGAAAACCCTAACCATTGATTACAATCATTGATAGTTATAATATTCATTGAGCTCCTCCATTGTTATGGCAATGAAATGCTTGTTCTCAATGCATTACACCTTGGAATTTAAGGTCTACCTTAGTTTCCAACACAATATCATGATAATAGGGCCTTGCCTTATACCTTCATGTTAAAGTATTCTCTTACAATTACAATGAAATTCCCAAATGTGAATATCATTTTTTGCATTCAACAATAATGTTGATTGGAAAAGAAAATCAAAACAAAACTTAGGTCAATGTAAAACAACATAATTTTCCCCAAATGTTATTAACCCACAAATTTAATTTCTTTATGTGTTTGGATCTTTTCTATTGTCATAAAAATAACTCAATCATTTATTTACCATTGCAACAAAGAGAATACATAAACCCAATTGTGCTAAGGTTGTTCATTTTGTGATGAAAGGTACATTATAGAACATAGCTTAGTTAAGCACTAATTAATTACTCTATGGAATTGTCAAGTTTTTTGAAAAATACATTCATACCATAACATTTTTTTCAAATTCCAAAAGTAAACATATTAGTTACTTTGTGGGCCAAAATCAAAAGCAGTCAGGACTATTTTGTTTATCACTTTATTAAAGTGGATAAAGATTTCAATTTTTTTTTGTTTAATGTTTTGCAAAACTAGTTGTTTAATTCAAATGCAATTAACAAATGTACAAACTTAAATGCCATGCAAGTAATGATTTGGTACAAATGAAGCCTAAAATCTAGCAATTTTCTTGGAAACTAATGCAATATCTAACAAACATGACATGTGGGGGGGTTGAACCCCAATAGAAAATACCATGCCCATTGTAGCACATGACTTATTAGCACAAGTAATGGATATTAATGTTTTCAAGAAAAAAAGGAGTTGACCTATGGATAATGAATTATTAATTGTTGTTTACCAAACAAGCAATGATTATGCAAACAAAGGCCACTAAAGAATAACAATTTTGTGGTTTAATCCTTCATTATAACCAATTGATAATCCAATTAGATTTCAAACAATGATCAAAGCACAAAACAAATGATTACACATAACATAGCAAGAGTCTTAACTTGCTTCAAAATAAAAGCATTTTGCACAAGGGCGTTTACACATTACGGTGACCTTATATGGACTTCACAATGGCATTTTTTTCTATATTTCTTAGATACAAGAAAATAAATAAAATAAAAATCATTGAAATAATAAAAAAAAGGGACTCACTTATCTAAAGCTATCATAATCAAGCTTCCAATAATGAAAAAATCAAATTAAAATTGTGGATAGCCAATAAGTAATGGACTTTTGACTTTTGCCCACACTTTTTGTCACACTTACAAAACTTATGAATATAGGCTTTTATCTTACAATGTGTTAGTTTTTTTTGTTTGAAACTTTGGGCTTTTGAATAAATTATGTTAAAGAAACTAAAGGTCCATTGAATGAATGGAATGTGATTTTAAATTATTATGTTATGGACTTTTTAAATCCCAAAAATTGTAATTATTTTTAAAATCATTTAAAGCATTTAAAAATAATTATTTAAACAAATTATTTTGTGATATTTTTTATATGTCTTATAGCATCATGATTTGAAATTGGAAATGGAAAAAAATTTAGTTTCAATAACATTTAAATATTCATATTTTAAGCTAATTTTGAACTACACTTAAAAGGACTTTGAAAAGGGACTTTAATTTGCTAAAATTGTGACACCCTAATGTGTTTTTTCCCACAACAAAAACACAATTTCAAGTTATGCATCAAACCCATATCAAGTACACATTGCCTTCCATTCTTAGATGACAACATCATAAGAAAAAATTTCAAGATTGTAAAAGTATTGGGAAAACATACAACTCACTAAATCAAGGTAAATGACAAGCTTGTTTCTTAGTTTTGTTGTCATGAACTTAAAGTGATGAAAGTGTATTCATCCTTGGACATTGATTTAACCACTTGGACAATTGTAATTTGAACCAATTTTTTGTACTCCAAGATCCGATGGTTCATAATTTGGTTAATCGCCAAACCTTTCAACAATTGAATGAAAGGATTGATTTATTGTGCAGGGGCCATGGCAACTCAATAATTGTTCTTCATGGAGAAAATAATGGTGGATTGTTAGAAATTCAACATTATTGCATCCAAAAGTTCTTCAGGGGGAAAACAAGTATGCAATTCACTAATCAATTTAGTAGCAACCACCACATGTTGTTTGCTTTCATATTTGACAATAATATAAACCTCCCATGTAACAAAATAATTACCATTAGTTTCCAATTAGTTTTCATGTGTTGCCCAAATGTGTTAATTATCATTAAATTCAAAGACCAAGTGGTGAACCCCCATGTTCAAGTTCATGATCCACTTCACATGCAGATATATTCATGATTATTTTTGCTAACCTATGGAACCTTCAAAACAAATCATTAGTAAAAGCCATAACAAAATCCACATAAATTATGTGGAGATCATTTTGGCATATCTTCATTGTAGCCACAAAATCATAAACAAAAATAGCATGAAGTTGGAAAATTTTCATTAAAACATTAACCATTTCCAACATCAAAACCAAGCACACCAATAACAACGAAATTTCCACATCACGCACCAACTCCAAATTAGAAGCATCTAAGGATATGGTGAGAAAATCAATGGCCATTTTCATCAAAAGTGGTTAATACTCACAAAAACCTATTTCACACGTGACAACATGGAGATTTAATGTGTTGTCACATTGTGTAGGATCTTGTTTCCTTTTGTTTCCATAATCTAGGCTAGTTTAGTAAACTTAAAGTGTTTTCTTGGGTTTTTAACAAAGTACCAACATGAAAATTACATGAGGTCTTGTGATTTGACAAACCAAAGAATGTTTACATAACCAAATTGCATCAATGAGCCATGCAATGCATTCCCATGATGAATGGCACATAATCTTGTTGCATTTACATTATGACACCATTCCACATTCCTCAAAACACATTGACTCCATTTGCCCTCCAAAAAAACTAGCTTTTAGAAATGTCTTTAAGTAAATGCCTCCATGAATCACTAGAGAATAGATGAGCACATTTGTGAGGCTATTAAAATTAAAGCCAACAACAATCCTTTCTATAGTTAAGAGAATAACAAATTGGCACCAATATTTTTAAACATATCCATGGACTAAAATTCAACTTTGATTGTCCATGTTAATGACTTCATTAGTGGTGAGTGCAACATATGCACTAGAATTCATGGCCTCTTTGTTGGCTTTCAAGACTCGGTTGTGGATGCAATCATCCATCTTCCATTTAATTATAAGTTAAATCATTCCAATGTTTTTTTAGGATTTTTTTTTCAATTTCAAAAAATCAAAGAAAGCCCTAAAGCTCTTGTAAATAATCAATGATCAACCTTTACTCAAGAAAAAATAAAATTGAAACAAATTGGATGAGTTTTTTCTTGTGTTATGAAACCACATTAAATTCAATTTGCTCCATGATAATGAAAGCGGCATTTCATGGTGGCATACTACACCTTGTTCTTCACATGTGCACTTTTTGATTCCACCATTGTCTACCTTCTTTCAATCTTCCTTTTCCCAACATGTTTTTCATAAAATTCCACTTTAAAACTAATATTTTCTCCTTTTGGTTGACACAATGCATTTAACTATAAAGAAAATTCCCTTGTTATTGAGAAGAACCTCTACTTAAAACATTTTCATCAATTAAATTTCTTGAAACTTTTAATTGACATCATTTAGAAATTTCCTAGGTCCACCATGACATTAAACAAAAATTTTAAAACATTTGATTCTACACCAATGACATGATCATGGTTCATGGATGATGAAAAATTAGGAGGAGCAATAAGATCAATGTTGATAAACAATGAAAAATCAAAAAGGGAAATAACAAAGTCATGGTTGGTGGATCGTGAAAAATCAAAAGGAGGAGCATGTTGCACAACTTTAACACAGTAATGAACATGTTTTTATAAAGCTTGGCTACTTTTAGGGTGATCAAAATTGTGATCATCTACACTATGGAAGAACTTATTGGTCAAAAAACATTATGAACTTAAAATTGGATGGAATCACTAATCATGGTCCCATGTTCAACAACAAAAACCTCCCAAAACCTTAGAAAGAAAAAAAGTGGCAATAGAAAACAAATGCAATGCAAGATTGTCACTTCCCAAGAACTTTGCAAAGAAAAAGAAACTTCAATGGCAAAAAAACATTTGATGCATCAACACTCACATATGTAAAAGGATTTGAAAGTTTTAAGGTGTAGAACATGTTATTCATCTTAAAACTTGCTACAACTTTCAAGCATGTAAAGTGTTGATGGTGCATGCATCCACAACCTCTTGGTGCCACCGTTGTAAATCGAAGTCCAAACTTCAAAGCTAATTATCATCCTCCATTGTTGAACATCCACATTGTTACACTTCCATTTGCAATATTAAAGTTTGGACAATAAATGACCTCTACCACCATTGCCACTAAGAAATTTGAGCTTTAGCAACTGGAGCAAACACAATGCACATAAATCCAAATTTTTAAAAATAAAAATCAATGAGCGTCAAGACTTTGTAAAGTCTGTAAGAGTGATGATATTGTACAAAGCTTGTAGGTGATGTTAGTAATCAAAGTTCAAAAAATAAAAATGTGAAAAAGTTTTTAAATTAAAAACAAGATGTGATAGAACTTATTGATGAGTGCATTAAAATGAAACCAAAATGCAAAGGTTCCATGGAAATCGACCAAAAAACAAAACATGTCAATGATGAAGACTTCTTTGTAGTGAGGATGACAATGATGGGAGGTTTTGGTGAACCTTATAAACAAAGCGATCACCAATACGGTGAGAGCTATCGCCTATTCCCTCACTTGTCAATTATTTGTATCCCTAATGATGGGATGTTTTAGCACAAACAACCTATTTTCAATTACTAGATGCAACCAATGGATTTATGACAATTGAAATTGCCCTCAAAATAAAATGAAATTTCACCACCAAAAAGAAAAAATGTTGGTTTGCCTTGCCTTAAATCTAAATGGGTCTCTCAAACCCAGGAGCTTCATTATTTAGTAGTGTAGTAGCTTGTTGGCTTTGGCATGGTTTGCCAAATAAGTAACTAATTTTGAAGATTTCATTTTGGAAAACAGACTATTTAAAACTATTTAAAAAGATTCTTCATTTCCCTTCACAATAATTTTCTTTTCTTTGAGAAAAGAAAAAATTAAAAATTTATGTGTTTCCAGAAATAATAAACTTTGTGCCAAAGCCACCAAGGTCCTACAATAGAACGACAAATTGTAAAATACTATTATTTTTACTGCTGAAGATAATTGACCAAAAAATTATTATTATTGGGCACCTTGCTTCCAAAACAGGCTAGGTACTAAAGTATGCATTTACATCATTCCAAAAAATATAAATCCCATAAACAAATGATGCTACTTGGTTGCTATACCCAAGAGTAATTTTTTTAAAAATTTAAATTAATAAAAATTTTAGGGGTTCAAAAACACAAACACACACCAAGTTGGAGAAGAAATAGAATAAGAATATTTGCTTTACACCCTTTGCTTGTTTCATAAGGACCTTACAAAAAGGTAATTTCCAAATAAAGCCTTTGATGATGAGAATCCCTTTGGGGTGTATTGTTTTGAGTATGTGATGTGTGACCTAAGTTCCGCAAGCTCAAACAACTTCAAGGGTTGAGTTTTGAGCAAAGGCCACCAAGGTGAAAAGAAGAATGATAATAATAATAAGAGAGGAAGACCGAGAGCAAATAGAATGAGAGTTTCAAGGGCGAGTAAAAAAATACAAAAATTGATGGAAACTCATGACCTTCTTGTTTCATGCCAATCCACCATTGCGGAGTAGGTATCCAATAATATGCAACATTTCTCTATGGTATTGATGGAACATTATGTCTCCTCACTTTTACCCCCAAAAGAAAAAATAAAATAAAATACAAAATGTTGTAAAAGGTCTCATTATGATACAAATTCAAAGTCGATAAAAAAAACCTTCCAAAGAAGTTGCCTATATTTATTGTCAAAATATTATAAATAATTATGTAAATAAAAAAATAAAATAATTATTTGGCCACCCAAGTGCCAAATATTTATAAAATTATTATTTTTTAAAAACCTCCTTGAAAGAGGTTTTTCAAATGAAAATGAAAATAAACTTTGCTCTTTGCTTTGACATATTATATAATGTATACTTTTTCTTTGTTGGCACAATATACAAAGGAAATATGATGAGTACATGTTTTGTGTGAACTTTATACAAATTGTTATTTCACAAGTCATTATATTCATCCTACTAGTAGTGGTGGACCTACTCTTCTTAGTGTGTAAAGTGAGTTAGTAGCAAGTACCACCACCAATGTGAAC
>Ga0209611_10001403_pt1 | contig 40825 bp, 29 predicted proteins | sample S1TSphgellanicum_3_FD_187693 | JGI IMG/M metagenome (GOLD analysis project Ga0209611, IMG submission 187693) | Host-associated microbial communities from peat moss isolated from Minnesota, USA - S1T2_Fc - Sphagnum magellanicum MG (SPAdes) (version 2) | ecosystem: Host-associated > Plants > Peat... | reverse complement strand
GGGATTTGAAAACTTTCACTGGTGCAATTGAATGCTCTGTTATGAAATGTAAAACTTCTCATCTTGATGTATGCACTTCTATTGGGACATACACATACATGCATCATATACACACAAATAGTAATCCTGATGTCACTCACACATTGGGTCAAGTTTCAAAGCAAAATTTTATGCCTAAATCTTACACCAAATGTGTAATCTCCTTCCCTAAGGGTAGATCCAAAAAAACTTATAAATGTAAACAAAAAATCAAATAAAATATTTTGATTCAAATTTAATTTCAGATGCTAATCCAAAACTGTACTTTCAATAAAAATTGAAACCCTAATGTGGAATTCTTCGGTTGATGCCCAGAAAAAAACAATCAAAAGCTAAAATTAAATCCCTATATTGAAACCTGAATTTTTTAAAAAGAATACTAAAACTAGAAATAATAAAACTCTAAATCTAAATTTGGGTTGTCTGAAGTTGACCCCAAATGCAATCTGTCTCCCACCACCATCACCACTCAATTTCTTGCTGGGTTAAATCCAAATTGATTGTTATTCCTAGCATTTGTCTAAACCTTAAACCCTAATCTAAAAAATGTTATAAATGTAAACAGAATATCAAATCAAAAGCCTTAAAACTAAAAATGAACTCAGCATATACCAAAACTCTAATTTCAATAAAAATTTGAAACCCTAAAGTGGAACCCAAAAAAAATGCTCAAATTAAAGCCCTAAATTGAAACCTAAAATTTTGGAAAAACTAAAACTAAAATTTGTAGACCCTAAATTCTAAAACCCTACACTTGAAACTCAAACTCTAAGACCCTCCAAACCTACAACATTTCTTGATGGGACAACTCTAGAGTGAACCTCATCCCCAAGGTTCAACCAAAAATCAAATTAAAATCCTAGACTCAAAATGAACTCAATCAAATGTTAAATGAAAACTCTAATTTCAATCAAAATTGAGTAGGTACCTAAAGTGGAAACCAAAACAAAAAGCTAAAACTAAAACCCTAAATTTAAACCTAAATTATAAAGAAAAACTAAAAATCTTAAACCCTAATCTTTAAACTCAAACCCTAATACCCTCCAATTCCCAAGCACACTAAAATGCAAAGAGCACCAGTAATATGTTCCTACTGTTTGGTAGTGGGATTTTGGAAAACCAGTTGCTCTGCTAAATTCCCTACTTGTCTTCACATTTTTGCCAAGTCCATTTTGACAAACTTCAAAGTTCACATCCATTTTACCAGTTTGCACAAAGGAAAATTGTCATCTCTACATTGTCAAGTTGCCCCAACTCCACATTGCCAGTGCTACATTGCCAACTTTTCAAGTCCACTACACTGCCCAAAATTGAAAATTTTACAGGCTGCCCAAATGCTTGAAATGTGTTCCTTTTCTGCCCCAAGTGTCTGCCCCTCAACAAAAGACTGCCCAATTTTCTCAGGCTGTCAAATTTTAGAAAAGGGCTTCAAAACAAACCTATGTCTTTGGATGAATGGATGGACTTCTGTGAATGAAACTTCATGATCTCTTAAGATGAAATACAATTCATCTAGGAAATATCATCAACAATTTCATTTCATGCACCAAATAAAGTCCATACATATTTCACTCCATTAAAATTCCTGCATATTTTTATGGATGAACATCCACAAAGTATCATTGTAAAATTTCAATGGATGAATGGCTGAAGTTTCCTTGATAAATTCCATGAAATTTCAAGATGAAATGAAGATGATAATAAAACATTATTTGAAATTGTATTTCATTCATCCAACTTCATCCAAATTTCATTAATGAGATCTCATCCATGATTCATAAGAGGAGAACATGGGGTTTAGGAAGTACTAAATAATCCAATCATGCAGCAAAATTTGTGGCCTCCAAAAATCCCTGTCACATATTAGAGATATCTGCAAATTCACCCTCTCGTCACCTTGTCTTTGGGCCTCCTTTCACCCCCCTAACCCCTCTTTTAGTGGTATCTGTAAAGTAAGGAAATTTTATTAAATATCACTATGAAATGCTGAAACTGAGTACGAAATGCTGAATCTCAGCATTTAATGCACAAGGTTCGAGAGGAATTATAATAGCTGTACAGGTAGGAGCAGTGAAAATCTATGCAGCCACAGTGAACCAGCACCCACCAGTGCACCATCCACTGGATGCCTGTTATGACTCAGTTATGGATGATCCTCAACTGAGTTACTACCCGATTTCATCTTGGTAACCTGTTCTATAAGAAGTAGGTCTAACATATAGACAGGTAGGTAACAAAATAGGGGACTACTAGGTACGTAGATAGTTTATACATAGTAGGAGGGAGGGGCTGTTTTTACTACCTACCTAGTTGGTAGGCAGTAAATAAACCAACTGAGCTAACCACCATGGTTAGCTAGGGAACTGGAACCCAACAGAAAACTGTTTCCTGATCACATATCATCCATCCTTGATGGTGCACTGGTGGCTGTGCTGGCTGGTTCACTGTGGCCCCTTGTTACCAGTAACTAGTAAATACATGTTACAGAACTTATGCCCACTAGAAAGAGGATCTTAGCTTGAGAAAAAAAACGCACACTATCATGACTAAAGAATTCCTGAAGTGCATAAGACCTCGGACAAAGAAATCAAGTTTAAATGTTTAAACTAGTGTTGGGGCAGTTTTTTAAAAAAATTGCATGGAACTGTAGGCTTTGTTTCAAATTTAAGTCGTCAAAGAATCGTTGGTTGTGGGTATTTAAAAAATTTGAAAACAATATGCCTTAGAATTATAAGTATTTGTAAACATTTTAAAAACTCAGTTAAATTAAATATTATTTTTTTCACTTACTTAACCTCCGGTCACTAGACTAAGGTATATGGGTATGGAATTGACCAAAGAACCTCCAAAGAACCACCAATGAAATGAAACTCAAATACAAAATTACAAATAATATATTTTGAACATATGTTAAATGATGACTTTCAATTTGCACATTCAACTATAGTTGGGCTAAAATTTTCAAGTGTGAACTGTTTTATGACAATTGATACTTCATTCTTGCAATGTGTGAGGTGTTGGTCTATTAGCATGTGAAAGCAATTGCTATAAGCTTACCCATTCACCAAAGATGGGTGAGCTAGAAGCTAGAAGCTTGCCCTTGTCCAAATGCTTGTCCAACAATAGTCCTACCCTAACCATAATACACATTTGATAACCTATTATCAAATCTTTGAATAATCAATAAATAAAAAAATCTCATTCAATAAAGTTATGTGTAAAGTTGTCAAAACTTAAGGTTTTCACCCTAAGTTGGGCCAAAACTTATGGTGTAATCAAAAAGCTAGGGTGAGCTAAAAACAAAGGAAAAAAATATAGGGTGAAACTCTGAAATGCACCGATTTTTAGTGCTTCCCCAAGTTTCACCCTATATTTTTTATTTCTTTCCCATGCACCTTGATAGTAGGGTCTTTGTCTCTCATGTGCCTTGACAAAGTAGCAACTTTGTCTATGAGTGAAAAATGTTTCAAGCTACAAGTGTGAAGGTTCAAGCTACAAATGTGAGGTGTAGAGTTTATATGTGAGCGACAACTACTGTGATAGATAAATGCCTGGAATTGTGACTATGAGGTGTAGAGTTTCTAAATGAGTGAATATGAGGGTCCTAAGTGAATGGGTTAGGTGTAGAATCTTTGAGTTAATGAGAGGTCGAAGCAACAAGAGGAATCAAAAACCCCCAAAGGCCTACTCACGCCCCATTCACCATCGTCATTATGCAAGAGATTGTCATGCAACAGGATTATTGACGAAAGGTTATCGTGCAAGAAGAGTGTCAATGAAAGAAAGCTCTATAGTCTCATCAACAGTCATGCAAATCTCATTACAACTCACTTGCTAGGTTAGGGTTAACCTTCCAAAGCCATGGTCATAATAGACAAGGATGAAGTTTTCTATGATTGTGCCAAAAGCTTCATAATTTGGGAACCATTTTGGTTATGTGTGGTCTTTTTCCACGTTTGCTTCATCTCTTTGCACTTTTTGTTGCAAAGTTTGTAACCTTGTGCAGACCCTAGCTGAAACATAATTAGTTCAATCTTGTAAGAAGGCAATTGCCTCCTAATATCTTGCAAACCCTAATCTGACCCAAAAACCCAATGAACATGTGTGTACCCAAAACCCATTCATGTAAACATGCTTGGAAACAAAATGTACATTGTTGCCTCCTTTCCTAGATTCCATAATACTTGCACGCATTTTCATTTTGTTGCCATTGACCCCATCAATATTTTGGTGGCTTTGTCAAATAAACAAACCTTGGTTTTTCATTGTGGGCAAAAGTGTTCCTTGGAACACATTGGAGGTAGTTAGAATTAATACAAATCTTACCTACAACATGTAGCCACTAGTTGTACCCCAAGGAAATCCCTCAAAATGCGATTTGAAGGTGAGATTCAAACCTTGCAAACATTCTTGGAACCCTGAGACCTAGTTGAACCCACTCTCGTATCATCTAATTCACAATAATTCTGAAGATAACATGTATAGTAGCACAGATATCCCACCAACCCCACAATAGACCCATGATGTATTCCGCCTAATTTTTGTAACCTTGGATTAAATGCCAAAAGTTTTTGTCAATTCAAGTTGTAATATTTTTCATTCTGCTTGAAATCTTTATGTCTAAGTAGATTATCTTCCTATCTCCCTAAACAACAAGAATATCTCTCTTTTTCCTTCTTTCCAATTTGTCAAAATCCCTTTTTCTCTCACTTTCTCAATTGTGTTAGAATCTCATCCTTTCAAGTTTGTCAAAATCTCTTTTTAGTATGTTAGAATCCCTCTCTTTCTAGTTTGTCAAAACTTAACCTATATCTTTCATTCTCTCTCTGGACCTGCATTCAGCAAACCCTGTCATAATCTCATCCTTTGTCAAGCCTGTCAAAATCTCATCCTTTGTCAAGCTTGTCAAAATCTCATCCTTTGTCAAGCCTGTCAAAATCTCATCCTTTGTCAAGCCTGTCAAAATCTCATCCTTTGTCAAGCCTGTCAAAATCTCATCCTCTTTCTACCTTTCTTTCTAGTCTATCATAATATTTCTCTTTCTTTCTCTCTCACACAATTATGTTAGTATTTCATCATCTCTCTTTCTTTAATCTGTTAGAACTTAACCTCTCATTCTCACTCTTTGTGTGCTTGCATTCAATGTCAACATATCCAACCCCATTCACATTGCCTCAAGATTTTCTCTTTCACTCTTTCAAACATGTCAAAATCTCATCCTCTTTCTGTCTTTCTTTTTAGTTTATCATAACCTTTCTTTCTCTAGTCTGTCAAAATCCCTTTCTTTCACTCTCTCAATTATGTTAGTATTTCATCTTCTCTCTTTCTTTAATTTTCAAAGCTTAACCTTTCTCTCTCACTTTCTCTTTGCCTACATTCAATGTTAGTCTATCCAAACCCATTCACACCGCCTCAAGGCTTTTTATCTTTCTCTGAAACCTACTAGAATCTTGACTCACTTTCATTATCTCTTTGTAAACTTTTGATCAATTGACTCACATTGTCTAATCCTTTTATTTTACACTCTTTCATGCTTGTTATAATATATCTTTCTCTTTCTCTCCTTCTACAACACTGATTAGGAGACAAAATTTTCTTTTTAGTTAAGGTTCACATTTCTTCTTCGATCTCCTACCTTTATATGTCTTGCCCAATTTAGCTTCTAGTCTGATAGTTGGCAAATAGGGTTTTGATGAAAGTTGGATTGAATGTGGAAGGGTGTAAACATCAATTCTGTAAGGTTTATATTCATGTAGGTTCAATACAATAGTTCAAGGTGAACCATGAATTTGTGGCAAATTGTGAGACTTTGATTATGTGGAGCAATGTTGGGCGGGTAAGTTTAATATATACCCATGAATATATCACAATGTGAATAACTAGTACATACATTAGTCAACTAGTACATTTTGTCGTTACCATTTTGATTACCCTATTCGGTTGGTCAGTATTTCAAATTTATTCTATCTTTGCTTTACCCAACTATATATTAAAATCAATATAGAACACATCCCCCCCCCCAATTCATGTGGATAGCTTTCAACATATTCTATGCATATTTTACTTTTTTATTTACTTTTCACCTTATGCATCAAAAGGTTAAAAAAATTGGCAACATGGGTTAGGCCTTGAAACCATTAATTAATTTACATCAATAATAAATAAAATAAATCTCGTTATCAAAATATTGAAAAAGATTTATAAAATATGTTTCACATGTAGAGACCTATTAGATTTTGCACATGAGATTTCATTATATTCATTAATATGTACAATGTCATCAATTTTTCATAAGTTTTTGTTTATGCTATTAAAGAAAACTAGAGTTTTTTTTTTATGGGCTTACACTAATGCTTTGGATCTCATGAGTGCATCAACATGTGAAAGGTTGAGCACCTCCAAAGCTTTGAACCTTTTGAACATTTTAAAATCCAATTTCTTTGGTGATTAATATGTATGTTTACTGAGTCCCATTATCAATGACTCACACTCTAGTTTGTTAGAACCTTGGTTTTCTATTTCTACTTTAGTCCTCAATTTCATTTTCTATGTACCAAGGTTCATTATTTGTGTGTGTAAGATTAATCATTAGATGTTCTAGCTATACTAAAACCTATCTTTCAATGAAATTTTATTTCTTTCACTATCATAAATTTTCCAAAGCTTCTAGTCCTAGTTTCAAACTAATGTCATTTACATCCAATTTTTGAAAAGAATTGAATCCAAACCAAGAGTTTCAAAATTTTAGTTCTTTAAGAAAACCTTTGGTGCTTATTATAGGTATGGAAGGTTTTTATTTTGACATACAAAAAAGTGAACTTAAACTAGTAGGTTACACGAGGCCCACCAAAGCACCTCAAAAAGACAAAATCCCAAAGGGTATTGTGGATTTTATGCAACCTAAGTTCTATGGCTACATCATACAACCACCATTTTATGTTGTGTAGTTGGAACATGAATAATGTGACAAAGCTTATACCTAGTTAGGTTTGGAAAGTTGTGTAGAAGGACTATAAGAAGCAATTCCCAAATTTTGAATTGCATCCTAAAAGTTTAAAGGATAAGCTATAGGAATGCTTAAAGGAATTGAAGATTAGTATCAAATGAACATGGCATGGAGAGGGCTGCCCTATAATTTGATCATGTTTTAGCAACTAGTGGGCATGCATCAAGGAATGTGTTGAAAAGGCATCAATTAATGATAGAAGGTACATCAAGCCCTTCTTCCTAATCCTATCAAAATTCTACACATAACCCTAGCCCTATGTCTAATGAGACACATGGGTTGTCATCATGACTTGCTATACCCCCACCTATTCCAACTCTTGAACGGCCCATGACCAAATTTGAAATGTTCCAATCCCAATCTAAAAGCGTAGCCACTATCACTAGCAACTTAAAAGCCAATGCGGAGGATTGAGAGGCCTTGTTCAGAACAAAAGTGGATGTTAGCATAAAAAAAAAAAGTTTTAAAAATAGGGAACTTAAGGGCAGCTCAATAATGCGATGTATTACAAATGAAGAATTTAAAGTTAAGGTCAAAGAGTTGTTAGACCTATGATTAATAGTCGCCATTCCACCCATGTTCTGCAAGATTGTCTTGGTGCTCACCAATGACTTCAATCGTGAAGTCTTGGCAACACTTATGTAGGAAGTTTGTTAAGAGTGTTACTACCTTGAAAAGGTGATTGTACTTTTGTTTTGTTGAATTGAATATTTTCATTAGCCACCTCCATTTGGACTTTAAGCCTCCAATACCCCATTCAACCTTAATCCTAAAACATGCATTGTCTTTGTTACGGTTAAGTCCAAGATTTGAAAACCTTAATTTAAAAAAACACTTTGAAAAGGTACATTGGTTTTTGGTTTTTGAAATCCAAACACAAAAGTTTTGAAACCCTTATATGGGACACAAAAGTGTTGAAACTTAATATGGAACCTTAATCTGAAACCCTAATCTTTTAGAACCCTAAACATGAAACACTAAATCTTAAACCCTAATCTGGAACCCTAAATCTGAAACCTTGGATTTTCAGGAAAATTCATCTAACCATAATTTGAAACCCCAAATTTGAAACCTTAATTTAGACTAGATGTTTGAAACCCTAAATCCTTTAACCCTAAATATAAATCAAATTTTAAACTTGATTTAAAGTTTTAAATTGAATCTTAACCATAAAAACTTAAAGCTAAAATTTATCCTTAACTAAAAATCTAAGGATAAAATTTAAACCTAAAACTTAAATTTAGCATTAAAATTTAATTTAAAACCCAAAACCCAAAAACTTAACCCTTAAAACTTAAACCCAAATTGTAAACCCTAAATCTTAATCCCTTATCATAATCTTAACCTTTAAACCCTAAAACATAACCTTAAAAAACCTTAACCTATATTAAAACCCTAATCCTAACCCCAACCCCTATAATTAAATCTTAAAGTTAATTTTTAAAACCTAAGCTTAAACCCAAAACCCAAAAACTTAACTTTTGAAACCTAAACCCAAACTACAAACACTAAATTTTAGCCTTTAATCCTAACCCTAACCCCTAAGCCCTAAATCCTAACCTCTTATCCTAACCTTAACCCCTAAACCCTAAAACATAACCTTAAAGCCTGAACCTAAATTAAAACCTTAATCCTAACCTAAACCCTAACCCCTATAACTAAACCTTAAAACTTAAACTTTAAAACTAGTTCTTAAAACCTAATCCTAAACCCAAAACCCAAAAATTTAACCTTAAGACCTAAACCCAAACAATAAATCCTAAATTTTAACCCCTTATCCTAACCGTAACCCTTAAACCCTAAAACATAACCTTAAAGCCTAAGCCTAAACTAAAACCCTAATCCTAACCCCCATAACCAAACCCTAAGACTTAAACTTTAAAACGTTCTTAAAACTTCATCCTAAACCTTAAGACCTAAACCCAAACTATAAACCCTAAATCCTAACCCTAACCCCTAAACCCTAAAAAATAACTTTAAAACTTAAACACAAACAAAAACCCTAATATTAACCCTAACCCCTAACATAACCTTAAAACCTAAATGCAAACAAAAACCCTAAAACATAACCTTAAAACCCAAATGTAAACAAAAACCCTAATCCTAACCCTAACCCCTAAACCCTAAAACATAACCTTAAAACCTAAATGCAAATTAAAACCCTAATTTTAACCCTAACCTAAACCCTAACCCCTATAACTAAACCCTAAAACTTAAATTTTAAAATTAGTTATTAAAACTTAATCCTTAACCCAAAACCCAAGAATTTAACTTTAAAACCTAAACCCAAACCGTAAACCCTAAATCCTAAACCATTATCCTAACCCTAACCCCTAAACCCTAAAACATAACCTTAAAACCTAAATGCAAACAAAAACCCTAATTTAAACCCTAACCCCTATAACTAAACCTTAAAACTTAAACTTTAAAATTAGTTATTAAAACTTAATCTTTAACCCAAATCCCAAGAATTTAACTTTAAAACCTAAACCCAAACCATAAATCGTAAATCTTAAACCATTATCCTAACCCTAACCCCTAAACCTTATAACCTAAACCCAAACTAAAACCCTAATCATAACCCTAACCTAAACCCTAACCCCTATAACTAAACTTAAAACTTAAACTTAAAATTAATTCTTAAAACCTAATCCTAAACCCAAAGCTAAAAATTTAACTTTAGGACTTAAACCCAAACTGTAAACCTTAAATCCTAACCCTTATTCTAACCCTACCCTTAAACCCTTTCACATAACCTTAAAGCTTAAACCTAAACTAATAGTATAATCTTAACCTTAACCTAAACCTTAACCTCTAAAACTTAACCTTAAAACCTAATACTAAACCTTAAATCTTAACATGTAAACTTAAAACTTAAACATTAAAGCCTAAATCCAAACCCAAAATCTTAAAATGCAAGCCTTGACCCTAAAAAACCTAAGCCCTGTTAAACAAATGAAATGAAGTGGTGGTTTTAAAAAAAAACATGCATGCATCTTGTTACAAGCTACAATTGCAGCAAGGTTAGTTCTAGGTGCCAACTCACACCTCCCGATGCATCGCATCACGAACATATCTTTGCCCATGTACCTTGGGTCACCCAACAAGTACTCAAAGTATGCATTTGTGTGAACAAAGTGTTGATGCCATTTCGTGTGGATGTTTGATTGCCACAAAATATTGACATCGTGGAATAACTCAGGGTGCCCAAGGTCCAAATATATGAACAACCCATGGTGGTCCACCACCATTATGTTGTTCATGCAATACATTTTCTTTTGCCCATTATACCAACTTTGATGGGTTGGATTGTTCCAGGGTTTATGAATTTTGATGAAAGTACCATCAATAAATCCAATGCAACCTTGGAACTGTGGAAGTTGCATAGCCAAGACCTGATGCCCCTCAATAACGGGCCACCGGATCTCATTGGCAATGGTGAAATTGATGCAAGATGCAATAAAGATGCCAACATCATTTATTACACTCTTATTCCAATTCCATAGGAATGCATCATATTTGATGACATTATCATGTTTCATATACAATATGAAGTTGAACAAGCCTTGTTCCAAGGTCAACTTGGACAGTTGCCCGAAATTGTGTTGTGGTTTCTCAATGGACCTCACATGACCAATGATGGTGGAGACCACAAGCTGTGCCAATTCCTCAAACTTAGTCAAATTGAAATTCGTCAAGGATTTGAACAAACTTGATGTGGCCATCATGGTCATCAAGACATCTCGCACACCTATGTTAGGGTCCACAAAATGCCCACCACCCTCCTCCAACTCCATTGGTGTGAAGAACTCCCAAGTGTTGACACATGCGATTGTGACTTGCATTGCAATTTGATGTTCGGCATCAATCTCATCAAGGAGCTCCTTGTCACTACTTGAGGAGCTTGAGTCAAAACTAGGTGCAACAAACTCCATAAATAACAAATTGGGAGTGGGAATGAAATAGAGTCCTCCCAACAAAAAAAAAAGTGAACTTGAAACCCTAAACCCAAACAAAACCCTCTTATGATTGAAGAGAGTCTCTTTAGAATGGCACTTGCCACAAGAGAAGGAAAATTGAGAATTGTTTGGGTTTATATACCCCTAACCTAAATAGGCACCTAAATAGATAGGTATCCAAAGTGCCCTAAGTGATGATCCCCAAATCAACCATAAAAAAAAATCCTCCCCCAAACCTTCCAAACATCACCTATTTTTCTGCCAAAGTTATTGAAATTTTCATAAAGAAACCCTTTGAGAAGGTAAGGGGTTAATTTGGGGTCGCCATTGGAAAAACTTCACTTATTGGATGAAATTTCAGCAATGATGAATGAATTTCTCTAGGATGGATGAAAAATGAATTTGTCCAGGTCTAATTCTGAATCTAGCACTTGTGTGGACCTAAACTCTTGGTACTTTATAGCCTTGTCCAAAGAATTGACTTTCAGTATTCTACACTAGACATTACATTTTGGTAGAGAGATCAAAGTTGTCAATGTATTCGTTTGGCTAAATGTGGTTGCATGCCTATCTTTGAAACCCATTGTATTAATGTTTTTTGGGTACTTTTACAATGTGTCCGAGGTTTATTATTTTTAAGTCTATATTTTAGACATTGAGACAACTTGGATTATATGAACTGAATTTGACCACTGTTACAACAATAATGATTGATTTACCATTTATTTTTATAATATAATTTGTATTGATCATTCATTCAGATTGTATTTGTAATATTTTCATACTATAATGGTAACACCTCTCTAGTGTATTTGTATTGCATGTGAACCTTGAATGTAAGTGATGTAACATTGCAACAATATGGCTACAAATTTTGTAATTGTACTCATTCCATTTGGATTCATGTTGTATTATGATGTTGTATTTCTATTGTAGTCATATTGTCACTATACCATATTTGTATTGCTTGCACAGTGTAGGACATGTAATATTGCAAGCAACAATATGGTTACAAACTATTGTGTACAAACTTTACATGTGCATTAATTCAACATCATATTCATGTTCTAATATGATACTATATTTCTATCGCTTTTGCATTGTAATTTTGTTTCAATCTATTTAGTATTATGATAAATTGGTTGGTATTGGTGTTTTACTATTCTTAATATTGATACTACATTTGTTGGACTTTAATCTATTACAATTTCAAAAAGAAGAAAAGAGTTCACAAACAATTAAATAAGTTATTTTTTGGAAACATTTTACACTAATCAAATTATAAATACATATAACATGAAATTCAAATCCAATACTAGTACAATACAAAAGCTCATGAAACTTAGGCTTGCGAGCTTGGTGTCCCAAAGGTTGTCCATAGGATGCCCCATAGACATGCAAGACCACTGTAAAGAAAGAATGGGTCCTATTTCAAAGAACAAGCAGAGAAAAGCAAACTAGAACAAAAGGGAACTAACAACCTAAAGATTCACAAAGTGAAGATGTATTCATGCACCCAATTTGCAGAAGCAAACTCTCTCCATGGCGAAGCAGAATTTTGCAGTCTTCAGTCCACTGTCTACATCAGAGAAAACATGAGACATTTCAAGTCTTCCACTATGACCCCAACTTTAAGAGAATCACACCACATTGAAGAAAACGACGTATGCAAAAATGGAATATCATCAAACAATAGATAGGACAGATCCATGCAAAGCTCAAAGCTTATGAATACATAACAACCACTGTAGTGAACTGTGCCTGAAACAGAGTGAGCAGAGGACAGATAACTTGGAAGTAAAACATCATAACTCCCATGCTCATTTTGCTAGAGAGTAATAAAAAGCATTAATGTTTTGATTGGTGATAGCATACTGCAGCTTAGTTAAAGACCACAATACCAGAGTGTTAATGGATCCAAGCTGTATTTGGAATACCTCACTACACACTGTGACCAACATACAGGAGACACAACACCTTGACAGCATTGCATCAGGAAAAAACAAAAGCAACTTTCAGGGGTTACTTCTACCCACTAATTGTTTGCCCCCCACTGTCTAAGAAGGAAGTTTGTAGAAACACATTATTTACTACATTTACCAAACAATAATATGATCAAAACCACAAAAAAGAGAATTGCCCTTCTCCTAACTCATATCCTTGACTGTAGACTTCATGCTAAAGCATAGGGCCTTTCCTCCTTGTACTACTGGTATCCTAACGTTGCCAAGCCCTTATGCATGCCACAATGATTGTGAGTTTCACAATACAGAATTAATGAACCAGGCACCTGCACAGCATATCCAACAAAGGGCACCATTCATCTTTTCACTTCCACCCCAGTAATCAAAACACATTCACTACCCTACTGGAACTTGGAAGACAAGAAGTGAAGACTTTCCATATAATTGCCCATCTACTGCTTGTGCAGAAAAGACTGAAACCCAGCAGAGAAAGCACCTATGAAGGAAAAGAAAAAAAATATGCTCATGCAATCAGAAGTTTCATAACAAGAAAGGGACCCTGAAATGTACAGATTTGTCAGCGACAGCTTGCTACACTGTTAGATGTCCTCAAAATCACCAGCATGCTCCAAAAGATAGTTTGCTGCCAATTGCTCATTCTTATCGCAAGCCAGGAAAGCCTCAATCACAAGTGCTCGATCAAACCCCATGCCCTCAAGCTGTTCAAGACACCACATTTCTTATAAAGATAACATGGTAACATCTTCACACTACACCATTCAAACCACCTGCTTGTGAGACAGCTATGAGTAGAAACTAAACAATACAAGCCAGTGCCAAACATCACTATTCAGCACAGAAGTTTAAGTCAGACAATCAGAAATGAGTGCACATGAAGAATGGGGACTGTACCCTATCAATGGCTTCCCTCTCTTCTGGAGTCACATTAATTGACTGTGGCATTGCTCCCAGCTGCCCAAGAATGTCCCTGCATTCTCCAGACTGTTAAGTTTAGAGGAATGTGATGGTCTGTCCTAAAATAGTGCAGAATGCTTTCTGAAGTCACTCTGACTTGACACATACATAGATAACCACAAATCCCATGAATACTGTAAGATAGGACAAGTAAATGGAAACCATTCGCACTAGAAGATTACTAAAGGCCTTATGAAAGAAATCTTCCAACTCACCCTTCGCCACCATCACCTCCTGCCTCATTAATAAGACGGAGGAACTCAGCCTGATTCTCATTGATGAGCCGCAGCAAGGCAGGATTTTGCTTCCCCAATTCCTGAAGCATTGGCTGTTGTGACCATTCACCAAACATCCCAGAGGTTCAGGGGTTCTTCTAGTTGCTAACACAGAAAAGAACATTGTTGTGTCCTGGATCCCTTTGCCACAGATGCTAAAGACCTCCAAATATGAAGTACTGATATATAAAGAAGAGATGCAGCAAAGACAGACTGAAGATTGGGAAGACTGGAAGACACACCTGTAGGATTTGTGGATTTGCCTGGACCATTGTCCTCAATGCTTGAAACTGCCACAGAAGAAAAGGAGAGAAGAGTAAGCAGTATTGCAGTATTGCAGTCTCCAAGTATCAGGTACAATACACTATGAAGCTACCAAGACAAACGATCCCCAGACTATCCAGCAGTAAGTTTCTCTTTCACATTACTAGGTATAACATTAGATGGATTGATGTATGACAAGACCAAGCCACCAAGTTTCAATATCTTCAACTATACACCTGTTAGGACCTATGGCACTCCAAATACACCACAATTTGTTTGCTATGCTGACAACTGCTAACTGAAACCTTAAAGCTGCTACTCAGTCTTCAGTTACACTGCATATAAAATGAAGGGATGAAAACCTGGGGGTTGTTTCGCAAAAAGTCAAGAGCTCCAGCTCCAGCACCTCCCCCACCCAAACCAGGCATTCCCTGAACCAAAAGTATGTAAAACCCAGTCATGAGATGGAATGACTTCAGTTGGTTTACCATAATGGCTGTGAGTACCTAATAGATGTCCCTCCAGTAAAACACCTTAGCACTTGCAGTACTATCAATACAGCTCTGTCCCAAATTGCAATCCTGCTTGTGATAACTAGGACAAATCAAACCTGAGGGAAGAGGTCCAATGGAGCAGCATTAGGTCCTCCAGGAGCTGCTGGAGCAGGTGCTGCAGGCATGGCAGGTGCAGGGGCAGTTGTGGCTGCAGCTCCAGGTGCTGGTGCAGAAGGGCGAGCTACAGGGACAGCCACCTCGGCAGCTTCTGGTATACCCTGCAAATGGACAAAGGCAAGAAGATGAGAGTGTAACATTAGACACACAAACACTTTGCCAATATGTCTAAGGGAAGCATAAAAAAGTGGGTTTGATTCCAGAGAAATGAACCGATGCAACCCAAAGCCCAGGAAGACAGAATGTCAGTTGCATGTTTTAAAATTTAGACCAAAAACCAACATGTTCACAAGGTCAATGTACCTATACAGGTCACTCACAGACTTGTATCTAAACATGCCATCATGGAAAAATATAGGACCTGTTTCAAGGTACATGTCAACAGAGTAATGGCAGAGGACCTGATTCAGCAAGTGACTGATAAGAGGTTATCCATTATCATTGCTTGTGTAGCCTTCCCATAAGAAAAACTCTCATGAGTATTGAGAAATCTCCATACACATGATTAAGGTAACCAGGACCAGGACCAGGACCAGGTGAAGAACATTTCCTTAAGTCCAAGAAAAACTCCCAGATAATAACTGAGGAACACAGAAAAGGAAATACATATTGCAGAAGAACTAGTGTGAAAAGAACAATCAAACTCACAATATGAAAAGCAGTGACAGTCTCTCACTTGTTCAGGGACCATCAACAGGACTGTGAATATGTATGACTGTGAATATTCTATCACAACTTACCCACTGACTTCATCAGCTCTCAACAGAGGTTATAGGCCAGTGTAAATACTAGCCTGTGTGCTAAGTTTCTGTCACAAGTTCAGAAGCAATGGTAAGACTCAGCCATGATACTGGCTAGCACTGAAAGGAAAATAGAGGGTAAAAGAAAGCCAAAAAAGCACAAGAGGAGGCACATCTGGACAAAAATACACAATATCACAGACACAAGGGAGAAGACAAACAAAGATCAATTGGCATTAAAAATATTCCACACTTACAAGACTATATAAAATCATTCAGAAGACAAAAAAAATTCTGAAATCTAAAAAGGAGTTCCTCTTTATTGAGCAAAACTCTAGTTCTAAAGTTCTCTTTAAGAGGATCGTTAGAGGGTAGCCTTTAATCTTCAGAAGGACAGTAAAACTAACTGTCTGAGAAATGAAGGAAACTTAACTACAAAGCCTACAGAACCTTCAAAACTGAGTTTTGATAGTGCCCAACTTAGTAGTCATAGAGATATTGGAATGAGCATGATGCATACAGACCATGTCAATGCCTGCATTCTCCAGTTGAATATGTTTGTCAAACATACCACTTGAAATACCTCTAGGACTTTGGTTTATGGCAAAATTCAAGAAGCTACAAGAAAAGCTGTTAGAAGTACAATTTCTAAACTCACAAGATGTTCCAGGGTTTGCCACTGCCAAAAGTGTCTTTGTCCAGGTACATAAAACTCTCTGAGTTCAGAAAGCCAAAGACAAAAAGATCATCCACAGACCTACAAACTAGGGATAATCACTGAAACACAAGAGGGCAGGTGTTGGACTTCAAAAGACACTTTAAAAAATAAAACCTATAGGAAAAGAGATTGAAATTTTCCAACTAGCTTTGCAATTACTATCCATGAGGACACCAATACATTGTCTAGAAGCACAATGACCAAAAGGAAGGAACCAGAAAGAGGCAAAAAAATTTCTTCTTTAAGTCAACAAAAGACTCCAGATAAAAGAATAAAGAACAGGAAAATGCACAGGAAGTGAAGAAATAGTTTGAAATGAACTATAAAACTAGCAGTACAAACAGCAGTGACAGTCTCTCACTAGTCCAGAGACCATCAACAGTAAAATATATGGTGACTTTCCACTGTAACTTACCCACTGACTTCATCAGCTCCCTACAATATACCCAGTGTAACCATTAGACTGTGTGCCAAGTTTCTGTCACAAGTCTCAAAGCAACTGGAAGCCACAATACTGGCTAGCACCCTACAGCAAAGAAGGGAAAAAAAAAGAAACACAGGTGGAGGCACACGGGAGAAAGAACAGAATATTCTGGACAAGAGGGAGAAGACAAATGAAGACCAAGTGAACTTAAAAAGGATTCCCACTTACAAAGACTCTGTAAAAAATAATTTGGGAAACTCCAACACTGAAAATCCAGAAGTAAAAATTCCTCCTTAAAAAGGGTAGCCCTGCCAGAAGAATGCCCATGTCTAGAGAATATTTGGACCCTGGGTTGTAGGTTTCTCACAAAAGGAACAGATCACATATCTATGAGATTGCAGAGAAGCTCCACAATAAATATTTGAAAAGTAACCATTGTGTCAGTTACAGTAAAACCAAAACTGACATGACAAGAAAGAGGGTAGCCATGACCTTGAGAGTGTCCCTCAAAAAGTATGAGACCATCACCTTCATCACAAATGGCAGTGACTAGCTGCCTTCAATGACTCTCAGGTATGGATGACAGGTGTAGATAATAAGTATGCAAAAATCTGCTCAAAGTTTTGGACAAACAATCATAAAATAAAGCGCGTCCTGCATTTCTATCACATTTCCAGAAGCAACAGGAAAACTTTGTCTGATGTTGGCTAGCACTGAAGGAAAAGAAGTTCACCATTAATTGGTCCAGTTCTTCATGTCCACACCTCATAAATCTCAGATTTTTAAAAATCTGTAGTGTCTGAATAAGCATTCCTCATGGATCATGGATCAGTAGTATTTAATACTTTCAAGGCTTTCAGGGAATGCTCTATTCGAGAGGCTGCAACCAGCAAAGAATTCTGACAGAGACGTAGACTAATATTGGGGGATGTCAAAATCAATCTGGTGCTCCAGCATAGGAAGGGCAACTGAGACTGGGCCAGAAGCCAGGTCAAGGGTGGCAACCTGAGAAAGATCAAAAGATAGAGAAATGAGCAAAGTGTGCATCAGATACTAGGACAAAAAAAAAACAATTGAACAAAGTTCACCAGGGAAGCTACAAATTGCTAATTCAACTAAGAGAGTTACAGATGAGAAGCGTGATTTCACTATAATCAGGGTAGTCTGAGACATCCTCTTGGTGACATCTTCAGATGCACCTATGGGATGTCAGGCAATCTCAATATTAAATGGCCATTAGTTGACCTGCTATAACAGCCACACAAGGATCACCTCTGAGTGCACTGCTAAAATTTGGCTGTGATAGATCATGAAGGCATAACTGCAACTGAGTTCATGACTTACAGAGTACAAATATTCCACTGCCCTTTCTGGATTGTTGAAAGCAGCACGCAGTGCACGCACAACAGTGTCCCGACTCCAGCTACCCCCACCCATGTCAATGATCTGCTGAACTGTTTGCTCAAGGTTGGTCCCAGCAACAAGATTTGATGCTGCCTGACCATAGACATCACCTTGACCACTGCACAATCAAAAAGCTATTAGTAGGACTCCATTCAGAACAAGCAGTGATTTGGTTTTGGCTTGATACAACTCAAAGACAATCACTGGCTTAAGATCTCAACATACGTCAAAAGATTGTGAGCTTCTGTTTATCCTTTCCTCTTGGTCCATTAGTTAAGGGTGAATGAGAAATGATGCATACAGTGGAGCTCCAGCAGCTGGTGCAGCGACAGCAGGTGCAGCAGAAGGTGCCCTGTTGCAGGAAGTAATTGATAAGAATACAGCATAGAAAAGCTAGGCCATACCAGTCCTACATCTGACAATCCTACAAAATAACATATACTCCTTGCCTGATGCAGTATCAGTGCTGCACTCCAGTTGCAGACTGAGTTTGTAATCATTCATTCCAGATAATATGTAGATGTCTGAGCAGGTGAGGTGAAAAGTACTCCAGAAAGCCAGTCCTAAGGAAAGGTGCCTAGCCAAGGATCATCTATGTGGGGTTTCCACAACCTGCAACTAAACATAATACCAGTTCTCACTTTCTCACAGCTGAAAGTTGCAAAACATGCAAAGGTAGGCAGGATTCTTCAAGGACAGACAACTCACAGAGAAGGGACAGGGAGAGTTGGAGCCGCAGGAGGGGGAGGGCTTGGAGCAGGTGGATGGACAGCCGCTGCAGGTGCCTAAAATCAACCAATGTTGAAGACAGAGTTTAATCAGTTCACTTGCAGCCACAGTAGTGGTAATTTAAGAACAGACCTGCTGTGCATGAGCTATTCAGTCCATTGAGGGAAAAACTTGTGTCAGAGGAGTAAGAAGGAGGCAATGTTTAATTCAAACAAGAATTCACATTGTAATGGATATGAGCACAACAAATGTACTGGACAATCCCAATTGACAATGGGGACATAATTATGGGAAGAATCACACCGGAACAGTTCCTGACGAGGATGAAGGTGGAGCTGCTGGTGCCTTTGTCTGGCGACACATAACACTATGTAAGCCAATGGAACTCTACAAATCTTCATTGCTGCCATATATTTTTTCAATCCCAATCTTAACTTCACACCAATCCTGGCAAAAAAACTGTCAGTCTTATGTTGCCTAGAGAAATCAACTCATATGTGTCTGAATCACACAATCCACATTATGATCAGATGTACCTTAGTCAGCATGACAACAAGGAAACCATTTTCTGAAACCTTGTTGTCATCCATAGTTGTGTCATCTTTAAGAACCTTCCCTTGATGAATGAGAAGCTGCTGTGAACAGGGAAAAGCATCTTTGCCCTGGCTTTCCTCAATCTGCTTCTTGACAGCTATAACCTGCAAACCACAATTGAAGCCATGCATGTCCAGGTCTGAGCGTAAAACTCTTGGCACAATTGAATCCTCACACTAACCAAAGCTGCCAGATAAACACAATGTCTTATGCTGCTATGTGTTTCCATCAGACAGTATCACCACAAACCCCAATGGCATGATAGAATCTAAATCACCCAAATCCCAACAATTGGCTCACACAGTGCATGTACCCTCAAGAGACAACTTTTGACATCCACATAATCAGCAAGTTGGAAGAGGGAATTGTAAGATGAAACAGCAAGCTGCTAGATCACAATTCCAACTTCCTGTCCACTCACTTTCACATTCAGCTACAAAGGAAATGTGTGCCATTCATAGAGTACCCCACAACTCCATGTGAAAGAGGAATGCTAGTCACGAGACTAAACAGCTGAAGATCAGAACGAACTTTCAAATCTGTGCGAACTGGAGAGGGGGGGGGGATTGATTAGACTACTGACCGACCATGAGAAACCCTAGACTCCAACATCGATTGAACTGCTTTCTGCCGCCATAAACCAGGGACATCTTCAATGACAGACATCATTTTCCTTGCAATCTCCGGTTGCTGAAGATGTCCGACTCTTATTGAGAGGCAAAAGAAGAAAAAAAGAAAGCTCGACGAGGAGGAGAAGATTAACACTGCAGAAATCAAACCACAGAAACGAAGACCTACAACAGGCAGTCCGGCAATCAACCGGAGAAGGCTGAGCGGCGGAAGAAAAGAGGGGCAGAGCTTTAGTCCCATCCTATCCCCACCCCGCACGGAAACACACGACCGTTCTAATCAAGAGACACTCCGACAGAAACAGTGCCTAGAAAAATAGGGTTAGAAAGAAGGAGAGACATACAGTATCCGAGGGGCTGACATTCAGATCGAAGTGGTTCCCCTTCAGAGTCTTCACCGATATCTTCATACTGGACAGGGATTGCAGAAAGGGAGCTCCGCAACTATTATGGCGAGGCGGAGAAGAAGAAGAAGACAATCCCGCTTCGTCTCGCTCGTGTGCACAGACAGACAGACAGACAGACGCGCGCGCTCCCTCTTCTCTGTCGTCGCGTTCTTCGTGTTTCTCGTTTCCTTTGCACCGCCACAACCCAGCCTCCGGTCCACACTACTCTGGACGCCTCTTTGGCTGTGCCACTTTGCCACCTAGGCAACAAAGCCCCCGTTGTTACAGACTTCACAACCTAGGTGGCAGATCTGTTCACACCAAGAATCAAGACCCCATGTTTCACTCATGTTATAACTTCACTCAAGATACTTTTAAGAAAAAAATATTCAGATCACCAAATCCGGCAATCCCATTGGCCTGGAAGAAAAAAATAAAAAATAAAAATAAAAATCTTCAGGCTTACACACAACCTTATTCTGCTGAAAATTGAAAATAATGATGCCTTTCTAACATTTCCATTGATTATTTAAAATTCTCAAAAACCTTCCAAGCCTTATTACATTTTTTTAAAGAAAAAACTATCTGGTACACTCAAGATAAGGAAGAAATGTTTTTTAAAAAAATTCAGACCACCAAATTCAGCAATTTCATTGGTCAGAATATCATAACATTCTTTTTCCACACCTACACACAAGCCTATTCAACACCCTCTGGTATTTAATTGGGGGTATTTATTCTGTTTCATATTAATTAGTTGGGGGTGCCTCACAAGTGCATTTATTTATATATTTTTTTGCAATGAGCCATTGAGGCTCCCCAAAATAGCAAATTCTGCTTTATGATGCCATGCCTCCCCTATTTGGCCCACCTATAAAGGTGACAAGGGGAGGACTTTGTGCAAAACATATGGGATTAACGTGAGGTGCTATTGGGAACACCTTGGAAACCTAGGGAACATGTTGGGAACCTGATAAAAACTCATTGGGAACTCTAAGGGAACATTTTGGAAACAAAGGAAAATTGAAAAAAATTCTCCCCCCCCCCCCCCGGGACAGACAAGCTTCTTCCACGTGACAAGGCTGTTCAAGATCTCGATTTGGAAGCGGAAGCTCCGTTCGGGACCTGGATTTCCCTGATCCTTTCACCGTCTTCGCTGTTCTGGCGCTCTTTATTTGTCGCTGTTGTTTGTCGCTGTTGTCGTCGGTTTGTTCGTCCTCGTCGTCGTCTTCGTTTGGTGCTGTTTCTGTAAAATTTTCGCTCTTTGTCTCCGTCATTTTCCGTATTTTCGTTGAAAACCTTATTGAGGTCCAGGAACTTTATTTTTTCTTCTCTTGCTGTTGTGTGCATTTCATTTCACAAAAAAAAACTATGGCTCTCTTTACGACCTGCAAACTCTGCATGGCGTCAGTGCCGTCGCGGGAAGTTGTGTCATGTGCTAATCCGTCGACGAGTTCATCATACGTCTCTTCGCTTCTTCTAAAGTGTTCCGGCGCCTTCGTAGCAGCGCCGGTTGAGAGCTTCGGAGGAAGAAGATCCTGCCGCTTGGAGAATGGCGCTCGTATCTACTACAAACCTAACTTGGAATCCATGTTCGGTGAGTGACGACGCATTGTACTTCTTTGCCTTTGTTTCGTTTTCATGTATGTAATCCTGGACTCTAGCAATGGCTTAGTTGCTCACTCACTCTTGGTTGCGCTTGCAAGTGGCCTTATTTTCCAACTTCTGCGAGGTTTGTGCCGCGTTTCATGCACATTTGTTATCTTGGTAACGACGGCCACACAAAATGTGGATTTGTGAATCCTTAGTGGACCTCGGGAGACCACGATGGCCCTGCTGATCCCGGTTAGCACAAAGTATCCACCTCAACGTCGCATAGAGTAGCCCTAGATGCAAATATATAGCCGCCAGGACATACCGTCATGTCAACATGCTCTTTTTTTCCCAGAACTTTCTCTGTCCTGTGGGAATTGAAATGAAGAGAGAAATTCTGCAGAAAGTTCAAGGAGCAGAATGGTGGTGAAAAAGACAACTACTGCAAAACTTAGCAGAGCTTCCTCTGCAGAAGTTGTAAATGACAAGTCTTCAAGTGAAGGTAAAATTTGTATTAGATCTATGGTTTGAAAGCATCTTTTATTATGCATTTGAGGATTGGGAAAATCATTAAAGTATTCCATGTTTTACTGAAATTCAAGAAAGCCTGCACATGAATGGAAAACCAGTTTTGCAGGAGAAATACCAATCAGCAAACTGGACACTCATAACAAAAAGAGAGAAAGAAAGAGAAAGAGAGATCTTAAGGTTTGATAATCCTGTAACATCAGCTCAGCTTAATTTAAAAGAAACTGGTTTTGAGGAGGTTTGACTTCTGGCAGGTTATTTGCCAAAGGCAGAATTTTACAAAGTGGAAGCAATTCTCAGGTACACAAGTGTTTGCACTTTATGTTGCCCAAGATTTTTAGCTTCATCCCTTATTCTGTGACTGTTAGGTACAGTGCAGAAATTTCTAGGGCTTTTTTTCCCCTTCCAAGCTCTAACAGAGGACAGAGGCCATTGTAAAGTGACAAGACTCCAGGTTTTGATCAGGGGTTTGTTTTTAGTTGTAGATTTTCAGCTGTGGTCAAGTTTGTGAGGTCAGCTTTGACATACATTTCCACAACTGTAGGTGAAGCAAGGGTGCATAGACATACTGAAATAAATCAAGGACTCTGTTTGTGGCATGTATTCTAATGATGTGTGCCCTTCACCGGTTCTTTTTTGAAGACCATGGCGGCTCCCTCATGTGGCCACGGTATTCCTTGTCTTTCTCACTTTGTCCCTAGATCTTGGCCTTGACTTGAAGATGATGACATAGGCTTTCTTTGTATCTTTCCTAGCTCTTGCTCTCTTTGAATTCACCATGCTTGGTGGATCAATGTGGTGGAATGGAACATTTTTCAAAGGCCATGATTTACCTATGCACATCTCTTTGTCATGCCAAAGCGTCCTTGCAGATTATGTGTCCCAGCTTTCTAATAACAGCTGATTGAAGACAGGCACTTATCAAGATGGGCATTCGAGGTGTGACTGTGACAGATGTCAAAGGATTCGGGGCACAGGGAGGATCTCGTGAGCGACAAGCTGGTAACACACCATATTTTCTTTATGATTGATCGTGATGGAATAGGTCCTGTGGACAATTTTTTGGCTGGAGAACCCCTGGCATCACTGTACATTTTTGGGAGATTCTGTACCCCAGGAATATTTTTCCGATTCCTGGATAGCTTAATCATGAGTATGGAGATTTTTTGATACTCATGAGAGTTATATATGGGAGACTTAGTGGAAAGATAAGATGGCAATCTGTTTATGGATAGTTGTTGATTGCAATCTCTGCCAGTAAACCCAGTACTGACCCCAAGATTTGGATGCATGAATCTCCACCTCCAGTTGAATTCTGTAAATTTTCTGTCTGTGAATGGTTTAAGTCCCAAGCCTTATTTGAACTTAGCCTCTCTTGCATCCTTCCAAAGCTGTGAGTTGGTAGGCTATTGGCTAATAGGGATGTGACTTGTGGTTCTTTGCAGGCTCAGAATTCTGTGAAGAAGCTTTTGTTGTGAAAGTAAAGCTGGAGATTGTAGTCTCTCAAGATCAGGTACTGCTCATAATGAAACCCCCTGCACTTGATTCTAGTGGCTGAACCCTGCACACTGTGTACTGTCAGTTTGACTGATTCAAAATGTCCATTTTATGACCTTGAAACTTGACTTTGCACAGGTAGAATCTGTGATTGATACCATTATTGATGAAGCAAGGACTGGAGAAATTGGAGATGGAAAGATATTTGGTAATGTCAATTATTTCTCTCATCTTGTCTTCATGCATCCTTTAAGTCACCTTTCCTTAATGAGCCATCTTTTACTGAGGTTCAACCATTTACAGGTCATGGTTTGACTCTGGCACCTGACTTGTTGCCACAAGATAGTCTCTCTTTCTGTTTGTCTTGGTTGGCCTTATTTTGTGATATGCTTGTGCCAGTGTCACCGGTGGCAGACATAATCCGTGTTCGCACAGGTGCCCTTTCTCAACCCCACTGAACTTTCAGCTAAGTTTCCTATGTTTAAAGTGTTGGGCTGTTCCAGACTACTTTTGTTAAGCTCTAAGAGATGACAATCCATAAGCCACCAAGGGAATAGGCATACATATCACTAGCAGTTGGACTACTTACCAGATTGTTCTGCACAATTATGAAGTCAATTTGCAGTTTGTTTGGCACGTTGGATGTAAGGAGGTGACTTATATTTTTTAGTCATGGTAACCATTAGGTTGACTATTTAGTAGGAGCAGGGTGTTGAAATCTGCAGCATTGCCACATTTTCTAACTTGGATAAAGATGAGCAGGGGAGCGAGGGCGAAAAGCAGAGAGGATGACTGGTGGTCGATCAGATATATTGTCCACATACACAAGTAGCAATAACATTTGATTTATGTAATTGTTGGAAGGCTTGTTTTTTCTTGGGGAGATGGAGCAAATTTTTATCCCAGAGCTTGAAGGGTCTTTTGTCAAGGTGTATTCGATAGCACTGTGCTTGAAGATTTAACTCAAGCTGCAATTTGACATTCATTCAGAGAGATAGCAAAACTGGTTGACTTGACATAATACCCAGTTACTGAGCAAGGTTTCCTTTAACATCAGATACATGTGGAAACTAGTGCTGCTGCTGATGTAGTGATACTGTCTTGCTTTTTTAGTTCATATTTGAACCAGAACTGCTGTGCAATTTTAGTTAAAATTGTGCGATTATTTTTCAGCTTATGTATGCTAGTTGTATTGTATAAGTGGTTCATTTTATGTGGGTGATAGTTTTTCATGTGCACACACTTTTTTTGTTTCAAATAGAGCATTTATTTTTCACCCTACAATCTAAACTCTGTACCTCTCATAGATGTCAAGAGTATGTGGCATATGTATAGTGCCAGTTTATATAGGTTGCACTGGCAGCGATTATAGGTTACAAATTTACGATACATTGTATATTTGCAATGTCAACAATAATCAGAATGTTATTTATGTTGTGTTATTGTACTTTAAATTTCAATCAGAATGTTATTTATGTTGTGTTATTTTACTTCAAATTTCAGGGTCTGGTTTGCACGTTCCCCTTCATGTCAAAAAGTGCAACAGTTTTGTGTTTGACAAGAGAGGAAAAAAAAGGCTCATTGCAGGCAAATTTTCCTTGCTCTATATACCCTCTATAGCACTCTATTTGAACTGCATTTATTCTCAGGCAAACAAGATCTCTTGTTCAGCAGACAACAGAACCGTATTCTCCTCTTTCCTTGTTGCAGCATAAAGAAAACAGAATAATCGTTTGGCAGAAAATTGGACGTCGCTTTATTTTCTTCCCTATTATCAATGACAAAACAAGACTGGAACAGCAGAAAACTGGAATTTGATTCTGTTTCTTTTACCCCTATTTGCACGAAAGACAAGACCCATTAGTAGAAAACTGGATCTTCTTCTCTTTGCACCTAGAGAACAAGCTAGCCTCCGTTAGAAAATTGGGACCTGTAAATTCAGTCTACAAAACTTTCCCTGACCTCAGCAGTTTTAAAAACAGATCGAACACACATATTAGTCCACCTCTTCGATCTTGGGACCTGCACCAGAGGGAGCATCGTCTTCACCACCACCACCATAAGATGGTGCAGGTCCATCAGGTCCCCCAGCACCACCTTGATACATCCGAGCAATGATGGGGTTGCAGATGCTCTCGAGCTCCTTCATTTTGTCATCAAACTCATCAGATTCAGCAAGCTGGTTATGGTCCAACCATTGAATGGCAGCTTCAACTGCATCCTCCACTTTTTTCTTGCTGGCAGGGTCGAGGTTGCTTGCAATCTTCTCGTCCTTGATGGTGTTTCTCATGTTGTACGCATAATTTTCCAGAGTGTTCTTAGAATCAATCTTCTTCTTGTGCTCTTCATCCTCACCCTTATACTTCTCGGCGTCTTGCACCATCTTCTCGATCTCGTCCTTGCTCAGTCTTCCCTTGTCGTTGGTGATGGTAATCTTGTTCTTCTGCCCTGTGGTCTTGTCCTCAGCTGAAACGTTCAGAATACCATTGGCATCAATGTCAAAGCAGACAGTGATCTGAGGAACACCTCGTGGAGCAGGCGGGATTCCAGAGAGCTCAAACTTGCCTAGCAGATTGTTGTCACGAGTTCTCGCCCTCTCACCCTCATAGACCTGGATCAACACGCCAGGTTGATTGTCCGAATAGGTCGAGAACACTTGCTCCTTCTTGGTGGGAATGGTGGTGTTCCTGGGGATCAGAACAGTCATCACTCCTCCTGCAGTCTCAAGCCCAAGAGACAAAGGAGTTACATCCAGAAGCAAAAGATCTTGCACTTTCTCATTCCCTTCACCACTTAGAATCGCTGCCTGAACCGCTGCTCCATAGGCAACAGCTTCATCAGGGTTGATACTCTTGCAGAGCTCCTTCCCATTGAAGAAATCCTGCAGTAGTTGCTGCACTCGAGGGATACGCGTAGACCCTCCAACGAGAACAACATCATGAATTGCACCTTTGTCCATCTTCGCATCTTTAAGACATTTCTCCACCGGCTCCATGCACTTCCTGAACATATCCATGTTGAGCTCCTCGAATCGAGCACGAGTGATGGTAGAGTAGAAATCCACACCTTCGTATAAGGAATCGATCTCTATGGTAGTCTGTGCTGTAGAAGACAATGTCCTCTTCGCTCTCTCTGCTGCAGTTCTCAATCTGCGAAGCGCTCTAGGGTTGCTGCTGATATCTTTCTTGTACTTCCTCTTGAATTCTTGCACGAAGTGGTTCACCATTCTGTTGTCGAAATCCTCTCCGCCTAGATGGGTGTCGCCGGCAGTGGCCTTCACTTCGAAGATACCCTCTTCGATGGTGAGAAGCGAGACATCGAAGGTACCACCTCCGAGGTCGAAGATGAGTACGTTCTTCTCACCCACAGAGGTCGCCTTCTTATCCAGACCGTAGGCGATGGCAGCTGCGGTAGGCTCATTGATGATCCTCATCACGTTCAAGCCGGCTATCACTCCCGCATCCTTGGTAGCTTGTCTCTGAGAGTCGTTGAAGTAGGCGGGGACCGTCACGACGGCATTCTTGATCGAAGAACCCAAGTAAGCTTCCGCGATTTCCTTCATCTTGATCAATACCATTGATGAAATCTCCTCTGCGGCAAACGTCTTCTCCTCTCCACGATACTGAACACTGATCATCGGCTTGTCTGCTGCTCCTGGCGTGACTTTGAAGGGCCATAGCTTGATATCACTTTGCACAGATGCATCGCTGAATCTTCTTCCGATCAATCTCTTCGCATCTACGCAGAACAAAGAGGCAAGATCAGCACACCAAGCCTCCAAACACCTGAAGATTCCACAGGGGAATCAAGTGAATTCACAGCAAGAAAGAAGAAAACAACACCTACCAAAGACAGTGTTTATGGGGTTCATCGCTACTTGATTCTTGGCAGCATCGCCAATGAGACGCTCGGTATCCGTAAATGCCACATAACTAGGAGTTGTTCGGTTTCCTTGGTCGTTAGCAATGATCTCCACGCGATCATGCTGCCACACTCCGACGCAGCTGTACGTGGTTCCAAGATCGATGCCTATTGCAGGTCCTTCACCTTTACCAGCCATTGCAAGATAGAGTACACTTCCCCAAATGCGCCAAAATCGAATTCGACAGCAAGCTTCTCACCGACACTCAAACCACGAAACCAAATCCGAGCGACACTAGACTACAAATCAGAAGAAAAAAAAAATAGACAGCAACACGAAACTCGAGCGAGAACAAGTGCAGTGCGCGGGGAAGACGACGATAATGACGACAACAACGTCCGCGCTTCTTTGTAACGACTGTGAGGCGGCGGTAACCGTTTACTAACCACAGTTAAAGGGGGGGGGGGTTTAACGAAGGTTGGTCTCCGATCTACCATCGGACGGTCCTCCATACATTTCCAGAACCATCCTAGCAAACAGGAACCATTTCTTTTGCATTTCCTGTTTCTTCTTTCCTTTTTTAGGGCGGGGGGACGAAGCAAAGAGGCCAAAGAAGAGAACAACCTTAGGCTTAACTTACTCGCTTCTAGAAGCGTCCTGCCAGGGCCGTTCTTTCTTTTCCGCTTCTGTTCCGTCTTTTCGCGAGAGGAGCGGAAGCATCTAGAAGACAAGACAAAACTTTTCACCCCCGCCCCCGCGCCCACACCACAAAATTAATTATTAGCCACTAATAATAATAATAATATTATTATTATTATTATTACTTTTAAAAATAATTTCGCACTCGGTTATTATTTCTTAATTCCGACCAGGAGGAGTCAGGGTTTTATAATCGAAAAATACGGCGAATTTCTTTTCCAAGAAATTACCAAATTTATTCAAATTTACAATAGGAAAAAACCAAAAATTTCCCAATTTTTTTGCTCGAAAAACGACCCAAATTTGTTTTGTCCAACTTTTTTTTAAAAAATAAAGCGCCTGAGCAGTACGTCAGGAAATTCGATTTTTCGTAATAAATGACGTTAGGACAGAGAACGTTGGACGTCCTAACCAATAGAAATGGGCCACGATTGAAAGTTTGAACTATCGACCAATAAGAAAAAAGAAATTTAGCCGGCAAACCCCAAGTTCATTCGCCTTGTTAATTTCGCAACGGACCCTAGCTTTTAATGCACCTTTTAACTTACCGTAGTAAATGGCCGGCCTTACCATGATTAATGAGGGGCAAGGGCAATGGGGGTTGTCCACACTTTGGATGGTTGTGTGTTGTTTATTGTTGGGCTCTACCCCAAGGGTTTACGGTTTAGGGTTTAGGGTTTAGGACAGAAGGCTCCTACACCATAGGTGTCCCTAAACCCTAAAAAGGTACCTGAATTAGTGGGGTGCATTCACACTTGATGTTTAAGTCGGTCTTGAATGAAAATCTAGGTGGCATCCGAGGTGGCATCTAAATGTTAAATGGCTGATAGTTTGATGTTAAATGAATGTTAGCTTAACATCAAATTTTCATGAGAACTAGGTTTAAGTTTGAAATGGTTAGAAATGGTGTTAGGCGACTCAACACTAGAGTCCCTAGAACCAAGTGTGAACGCACATAAAGACACCAAAACTGGTTGCATCAAGTAAAGGCTTGATTGAGGATGGGGTTTTTTTCTCCAAATGCAAGGCTCTAGCATTCAAATATGGGCTCATGCTAGGTCCCTCATTTAGAGAAAGTTCCCCTCCTCCTAACCCTCCCTCCTTGGGCCTTATATTACACACTAAAACTTAGGGATTTATTTCCTTTATATGGAAATTTTTTTCCCCTAGAAGTGAGGCCTCATGGCATCTTATTTTTATGTCATGTGTTGTTTGGTTTTTATTTTTTCAAATTTTCTATTTGTTTATGGCAATGTTTTCTACCAAAAACATAAGACTAGTTCAATCCAATGAACATAGCCCTATAATTATAGATTTGCAAAAGGAGCATTGTGCTATTCATTTGCATGATTGGAAGACAATATTGTTGTTTAACATTTCTACAATGGCGGAAAAATATTAAATCCTTAGTCATGAATGAAAGGTTGCCATTTGTTGCAATTTCTTGGTTTTTGCCATTAGTGGGGGAGGTGTTCCTTTTGTTGCGTGCTACAAAATTGCCCAACCAACAAATAATTGGTATATTTACCAATGTTGTGTAGTTATTTAATTTTATAAAAAAAAAACCTCTAGTTCTTGTTTTTAAAAATGTTTTGTAATGATAGAACCATCAATTTTAATTATTTGAAAAAAAAATCAAAATCAAAGATTAACAAATCTAAGTTATTTTTAAAATTTTAAATAACTATTAGTTTTCATGAAAGAAATAGCAAGTTTATGGGCAATTATTTCAAATTTTCAAATTTCTTGAAAACCACAGAAAAATATAGGAATAGTAGAATTTGGTTTTTTGAGTTTTTGAGAACCATGGTTATGAATCTTAAGAGTATTTCCCCCCTTCTTTCTATGTGTATATGTATCTGCCTCGATTACCTTTAGGGGTTGAAATTTCTGTTTTTAATACCCGCACAATAGTTGTGGGTTGTTAGAAACAACACAAAACTCCTTTAGGTGTTGAGGCAGTTCTTAAGGTTAATAGCCACTCTTATCATCAACATTGAACACTAGGTTCTAACAAAGATATCCGTAAAGTCACCCTGTCTTCACCTTGCCTTCACCCACCCTTTTTAAGTGGTATCTGCAAAGTAAGGAAATTTTATTAAATCTCAGTATGAAATGCTGAATCTCAGCATTTAATGCACAAGGTTTGAGAGGAATTATAATAGTTGTACAGGTAGGAGCAGTGAAAATCGGCCTGAGTGAACCAGCACCCACCAATGCACCAGTTGGGGATGATATTGTTTGGGCCGTTTTGGGAGGAACCCAAACCATTAAACCGAACCAACCATTGAGGTGGGTTTTTCTTTTTCTTTTCATTTGGCCCACGCTTTGTTGGGATTTCAAACAAAAATCCCTTTTTCTCTTCTTCTTCTCATGTTCTGTTCTTTCTTTCTCCTTCTCTTTGTTCTTTCTTTCTTCTCTTCCCTTCCACCATCATCTTCTGCTCTTCCATTATTGCTGTAGCTTTTTCTTCATCTTTTTTTTTTAAAAAAAATTTAATTAATTTTTTTATTTTTGTTGTTATTTTAGTTTTTTTTTCATCTGTTGTTTCTTTGTTTTTTTTATTGTTATAAATTTTTCATCATTTTCCTTTTTTTGTTTTCCTTCTCCCTCTTCAAGCATTTTCTTCTTTTTTTCATCATATTGTTGCACTTGTTGTCACTTCTTGTTGCATTATCATTAGTTACACACATCACACAAGGTATGCCTTTCTTCTTTTCCTTGTCTTTTTTTTGTTTTGGTTTCAAAGTAGAAGCAAAAAGGAAAAGTAAGAAAAAGAAAGAGAAGAAGACAAAAGAATAAAAGAGAAGGAAATGGAAATTAAAAAATAAAGAAGATGAAACAAAAAAACAAAGATTTTTTTCTTTTTTTTTACTTTTTCTATTTTTAAAATTTTAGAAAAGAAGTTTGTTTTTTTTTTTTTTCTTTTTTTTTATTGAAGATTTCTTGTTTTTTCTTGTTATTATTAATTCAAGAAGAAGAGTTCTAGTTTTTTTTCTTTTTTTTTCCTTTGATAATAAGAAGATTTTTTGGGTTTCTTTGCCTTATTTTTTCATTTTTCTTGTTTTTTAAATGTTAGAAGATTTTTTTTTCTTTTATTATGTTTGTCTTGAATATTTCTTTTTTTTCCCCCCTATTTTCCATTATTTTTGGTCTTCAAAATTCCAAAAGATGAAGTTTGTTTTATATTTCTTTTATTTTTTATTTTCAATTTCTTTTTCAATTTTTCTTTTTTTTTAAAATCCAATAGACTATATATGTTCATACCCATGTAATTTTTGGGGGTTTCGTTTATATTTTTCAAATTTTCATATTAATATGTATCATGTGTTTGATGTAGACTTTGAATAATTATGAAATACCAATTTGTATCCAATGTATCATTCAACTCCAATTGTATCACTATCAACATGCTATTAAAGTGGTCACAATAACAAGAACTTATTGATGAACACATGACATGGTGGTTAATGAAAATAGGTTTAGAAAGGTGTCTTTTGAGGTTAATAAGTAACATCCATATCTTATTTAGGTTTCTTTGGCATAAACAATGGCATGGAATTCATATTTTCCATGTTTTGGACATTTTTAAAAGTTTTGATAGATGTGATACTTGCTTCAATACATACAAGTTTTCAAACCTTCTACCACTAAAAATTTAAACCCACTAAAACGCCACTAACTACACTAAGTGGTGACCCGAGGTTGTCACCACTATAGGATGAAAAAAAATAGTTAACTTAGAGGTTATCACAACCCGAGGATGAAAAAAAAAAGTTAACTTAGTGGTAGAAGGTCTGTAGTTCATCCACATCCATGTCCCTCACAGTACCACACTCATAGACGCATCATGAATCGAGCTATTTATACATTTAATTTCATGGATTACTACACAATAGCCGCCGCCGGCGAAGAAATCTTTGAGCTCACATGAAAATCACCACTTGAAGTAAGCACACCATTTACTACTACCTAACAATTTAGTTAGGCTCCTTCGAATCTGCTTGAATTTTTGTGTGGTAGAAGATCTGCAAGGGTATTCCAGCAGCTCCTCCTCTTCCGGATCCACCGCCTCCATCAAGACTTCCATCGTAATCAGCTGATCCTCGTGATCCAGCTACAACATCATCATCATCATCATCATATGCAGCTGTTAATCCTCTTCCGTGATGTCCGCCTCCAGAACCCCAGCTATCAATCCCATTTCCAGATGAGCCTGCAGTCCCGCCGGCGCCGTTATGTTGAGCCAACCGTTCAGCTCATAATCCGTCTGCTGGGTGCCGGCACCGCATTTCCTAGCACTACTAGTCTTGTGGTGAGGATCTCTTCTTCTGGCGGTGCACATGCTCAATGTGGCAGCTAGCACATCGGCCGCCTCCACCAATAAAGCTACCACATGACTTCCCAGTACTACTACACCTAGTAAACTGATTCTTCAAGACTGAATATAGCCTGGCTACTACTAGCTAGCTGGTCTGATTCTTTCTTTCGTCTCAAATCTGCTACTGCTACTGTCTATGATCCTTTAGATCATTGGATCAAAGTGAAGATGAAGATCCTAGTCTAGCTACTTGATCATCCACAAACTGAGGATACAAGATTGAGATTTCATACAAAACTTGTATCGAGTACTCAAAGCTCATTCCTAATAAAAACATTGATGCAGACTACAAGAGTCTTGAAGCCAATGGGCTTTAGATTTATATGTAACAGGATTCTCCAAGTCTCATCTTTGATTGTCTTCTGTCAAGATATTCACCTTCCTGAAATGGGCTTTAGATCTGTATGTAACAGGATTCTCCAAGTCTCATCTTTGATTGTCTTCTGTCAAGATATTCACCTTCCTGAACTTCTCAACTACTGAATACCTTTTTATCTGTGTGGAATTTTGTTCTGAACTTTCTTTAGTCTGTGTAGTCCTCCATTTTGTTGGAAGATTCTATGAGGAATCTCGGGCTCAATAGTGTGGCAACAGAAGTTGGTGCTGGAATGCACATCATGGCTTGGTCCGAAGATCATGTCATCGAATCCAGAAGCATCACTGCTGAAGGTGAAGTGGCATCTTTCGTACCTGTTGAGATCGATGACGAAGAGGCGCAACTTGAGGTTGATGAAGAGGCGCAACTTGAGGTTGACGAAGAGACGCAACTTGAGGTTGACGATGCTGAGCGTGGAGACATCGTGGCAGTTCGGATCAAAAACTTCATCAACGCTGGCATTTTCCCAGCTATCATCAAGGGCGCCGCGATTAAAGATCTCAAAAAGACGACGTCTTTCCTTAATCAATGCGGCGTGTGCCTGATTGACAAGGATACGATCGAGTGGTTCATCTACTTGCTAGACCCGTGCTTCAATTTCAAGAAGCCAGTTGTCATTAAGTGCACAAAGACGGGAGCATCGAACGCTTGCACCCACCTCGACAAGAAACACTACATAACTTCATCCAAGACCATGGCAACTAACAAGAAGCTAGCACATATCAAGAAACAGCTCGATCTATCCGACCCGGCTTTCAAAAAAGACCCAAAGCGCTGGTTTGAAGTGCAGTTGGGAGCTTGGTCCGTCGAGCACTCGATTTCGTACAACGCGTTCACGACCTGTAGATGGCAACTGATCGGTCGTCAGCTACCTGTCGGGGAAGGTGGAATGAAGTCAATCAACATCCGCAAGCTTCACGTCGAACTATACACCACGTGCAAGAAGATCATCATTATGTCACTCGTTGAGGCGCGCTCATTCTTTACGATCAAGTACCTGTCATTGTACATGGACCTGATAAAGAACAAGATGAGCAACCAGAAGTACTTGGCATTGCGAATGTGCTTCAATACGTCGACCAGGTTCAATATTGGTTACAATCTTGCCGTCCGCCGATTTACACCGACTACCGATGAGCGTCAAGCGAAACAGTTGTCTACAATCTTGCACGAATGGTCTTCAGGCGTCCTCGAGGAGTTCGGCATTAAGGTGATGCTCGATGTGCTGACAAGCACTTTAGATTCGGGATCCGATGTAAAGCGTACCTTAGACATTCTGATCGATGCTTGGTGGGAATGGTGTATATCACATCTAATCCACCTGGCACTCACGGAAGCGTTTGGCACCTCGATCGACCCTAACAATAATAAGAATGTGGACGCGCGCTACTTCTTCCAGAAGATCAAGAAAGTCATTGAAGCTGTGAACAAGTCTGAGAACCTGCAGGGAGCCTTCGAAGAAGCCATGCTTGAATTCTTGGAGACGTACCTTAAACTACTTAACTTGCAGCAGCACCGATGGTCATCCACAGCGCTTGTACTGGAGCGAATTCTAATAGCCTGGGAACCTCTTTTGCAGGCCACTCATGAAGCACGAAAGTTTCTTGGCAATGCAATGTCTGAATGCTACTTCAAACGGTACCATCCGATATTGGTGCTTCATCAACCCAAGAAGATCTACGACAACAACCTTGGGCGGCCCATGCTACAGAAGAACGTCTTGGAAGAAACCGATTTCAAGTTCTCGTACTTAATCGACGCACAGAGTATGATGTACCCGCCAATGACGTCTGGAAAGATCCTAGCGAAATTGATCAATGCGACTAACATTGATAGGCTTGATATTCCTGTTGGCTGGACACAAGAGAGCCTACAAAAGCAGCACTTTGTGTTTGTGAACCAGTTCATATGGAACAAAATCAGATGTTTAGCAAAGACCGTTGCAGCGCCGATTGTGCTTGAGAAGCAACAAATGGCAGGGAGTACCCTAGTCGGGCGACTTGAGAGATCGGCAAAGCGCGTCAAGACATTAAAGTTGATGTCAGCAGCTCTTGATATTGTGGCTGATGATGACAAGAAGGACGTTAATGGGAGTGGCGAATGCTTCGAGACGGCGACACAGATGGTGAATGCCGAAGTTCAAATCCTCAAAGGAATTGGCGATGAAACCAATATCGAGTTGTGGCCGGAATCAGCTGAGCTATGCAAGTGGTGGGCTCGTCAAACAAGCATGCCATGTCTCATGCAGGCTGCTCTGGCGATCCTGGCCAACAAGCCATCCTCGGATGGACTCGAATGCGACCCGGGCAGCCTGTCAGACGTCCTGGCTCCAAAATGATCGTCGCTACGTGCGGGCTTGGTAGAGATCAATATGTTCCTCAAAATCAACAAGCACCTCATCCCGACAAACCCGACCGAGGTGGTCCTGCTTGACAAGAAAATGAATTTGAGTTGGGAATACAACATTCCAAAACAACCAGTAATGGCACTATATGATGGAGGCGAAGAAGAAGAGAAGGAAGAAGAAGACACTCACGATGACAACGACAATTCTCCTGTCTGAAGAGATGCTGGGGGTTGTGGATGTCACATCAGTTCTCTTGTCTTTCCTGCTCACTACCATAAATTGGCTTTGTTCAACTGTTGTCAATGTCGTGAAGAAGAATTTCTGCTGGCAACCCTTGTTCATGAACATTGTTCCAGCCTCACCTAAGATGGCTATAGTAGCAGGTTCTTTAACTTCTAACTCCTTTGTAAAATCTTTGACTTATGTGTCTATAGCCATAGGCATCTTCACACATGGAGGGATGGATATTTCATGTGCAGAATGCTGTGGGAAGCCAGTAGCAATCGCTTCCTTAGAACTCAACACTTCAGCAGATGCTACAATAGCCATGCAAATGTCAATCTGGTCTGTGGAAGATGACCACTTCTTAGTCAAGGTGCGTTCACACGAAGATGAGCTTCTGTTTTTAGTCATCGTGCGTTCCATTTGAGATTCCATTTTAGTTGCAAAATCTTCACACTCTGTTTGAGCTCCAACTTGGTAGTGAACTATACCCTCACTCTGATCTGTATTCTGTTCCTACTCCTTTATGACAAGGTTGAGGTTTCTGCAGAACCGTGGACTGCATCTCTTGGAGGAAAATTTGGGCTCTTTGAAACCTACTGTAGATCCTGAAACACCTGTGGGAGCCATTATGGTTTCATGAGTTTTGGAACTAGATGCATTCGTGTTTAGGATCATGCTAGTAGTAACCATTGGCAATTGACTATTTCCTCCTCTCATGATCTTCAACAAGAAATTATACTGCGTAAAGTCTGCATCATCTTAACTGATTGGATCCTCCTCCTCCTCTGAAGAAGAATCATGACTAGCAAATTGGACTTTGGACCAGCTTTTCACTGTGAATCCAAAGCTCTGCTACTCCAGTACGGCTGTCACTGATGCCATGAGTCATTGCATTGTCTCTGAATCTACAAGCTACAAAGGTTAAAGTTGGTATTACCTTAGGTCCTTGACTCTCTTAGTCCTACCAGGCTGGTACTGGTATAAAAAGCCTGATATTGCCTCAGCTGATACCAGACTGGTCAAGTCCTTGCTATACCAGGGTTGATAACAGGAGCAAGCTTGTATATTCTAGACCAACATCTGAGAGTACTTGTACTTGAGTTTACAATAGAGAAAGTTTCAAGTCTAGAGTCTGAATATTAACTTGGAATTCCTTGATGTTTCTTGCTTTCATCTACAAGGATAAGTAGACAGACTATTTACAAATTTGTCTAAATGACAAGGGGAAGAAAATGGGTTCCATCAAATCATCATGTGCAAGCTAAATATTTAGTGGTTTGATCAGCATGGATGGACATATGAATTTAGTGTGAGTTGTGACGTGAAGTTACATTTAGAATCCACAAGTGGAAGATGCCAGGAGAATTGAAGGCAGCTCAATGCAGTTTATCTCACTTATGATCTGGTTCGTATTGCATATTTTTTTCTCCTTCAAAGTATTGCACTGGGCGTATAATTTGAGATGAGCATCATGGAGGCTGCTGAGATTGTGGTTGGGTGAATGGGAGGTGAACATGATAAAGCTGCACTGGAACAACTATCAAAGAGAAGAGAGAAAACATTTAAGCTGGATGTTGAATTAACAAGTACCAACTAGTACCTTGGCAGCTTCAACACTAATTATACTATTTTCAGAAATGTTTAATTTTCCAAATAATAATTCAAATAACAAACATTTTTGAAAGGAAATATTGAATCTTTGAGAATTTTCTATTTGTTGAAATGAAAATAATAAAATAAATTAATTACTTGACAGATATGTATCAAAACTACATTATAAAAAGTATTTCAGTAGTGAAAAACCTTTTATCACTGCATGGATTAGGATGGATCAGAAGCCCAGCTTTGATTAAAGCATGATTGCTAAGTTATGCATGCTAACAAAGCCTTTTTTTTGGGTGAAGTTTTCAACATCTTGATAAGACTGCAATTGCACAAAACAGATGGTGACAACCCGAGGATGAAAAAAAATAATTAACTTAGAGGTTGTCACAACTCGAGGATGAAAAAAAATAGTTAACTTAGAAGTTGTCACAACCCGAGGATGAAAAAAAAAAAGTTGACTTAGAGGTTGTCACAACCCGAGGATGGAAAAAAAAATAGTTAACTTAGAGGTTTTCACAACCCGAATATGAAAAAAAATAGTTAACTTAGAGGTTGTCACAACCCGAGGATGAAAAAAAATAGTTAACTTAGAGGTTTTCACAACCCGAATATGAAAAAAAATAGTCAAAGTAGTTAACTTTATAGTGGTAGAAGGTCTGCAAGTTTTATCTTATTGCAATTGTAACCTCACATTTATATTATGTTTACATGCTTTGAATGTGAGTGTTGCATTAATACTTTGTTGAAATTTTCCCTAAAAATACAAGTTTGAAACATATTGTAATGTAACATTATTACATTAAAAAATCTTCAAAAACATAAAAATCGTAACTCACCATGATGGAATGTGAAAGGGCATTATGTTGATGTTCATTCAATGTCACGTTTGATGGTTGAACCCTTTTTGTTCCATTTGTCATAACGATTGTGCCACAAAGATACTTGATTTGTAAATGTAACTAATGGTGAACTTCTTGATCATGGCTGTGCAGCGAAATGTGACCCTGTTCCACTGTTTTCAGTGGAGCTTTCAATGGAGCTCAGGTCACTTGCATGATATCAGGAACGGTTCCTGGGAAAACAAGGTTGCAAACTTCTTGACAAAGCAACAATTGAAATCCATTTCCCAAAACTCTCTCCCAGTCCCTAGTGTCAGGAAAGAGGAAATCTAGACCAGGGCGAAATAAACTAATTGTGAAAAAATAGAAAAAAAAAATTTAAACAAGAAAAAAAGACATATTTTTTTTTAATCCAAAAAAAAAAAAAATGCTTACATTTTCGTAGCAAAATATGTAATAATTATTGAGATGTATTGTATTTGAAATGACATTGTTTTCATATGTGAGTATTGTATTTTGTGATTGGATTTTTAGCTATTTTAACTTTTAACAATAATTACCAAAATATGCAATACTTATGTGTGCATCACAAAAGTTGATCAAATGTGCAATACCCGCATTTAGGGTTACCATTTATTGACATCAAGGGGTCAAATATGATTAAAATGGTTGTGAATTCATTTAATGCAATACCTTCATATTTTGTATATCATACATTTGCAAACATTAACATCATGTAATGATAGGTAGGTAGGTGAATGGGGGTGGGTAGGTAAGTAAAAAAATATGTAGGTAGGTTGGTGGTTAAATAGGTAGGTATGGACATAAATAAAAAACAAGTTAAATCAATAATGTAATTGTGTCAATAAGATGGTTAAATCAATAGCGTAGCCAAAAATTTTGTTAAAAGATTTTGTTGAAAAAGTAGTCTTTAAGTTAATTCAAAATTTTATTAAATTAAAATACATATATCATATATGCTACATTGCTTGTGCCTTCCATTGTTTTGTCAATGCTTGCATTTTTCATTACATTAACATTGTTTATATTTGTCATTATCTTATGTCAACTTTGTGAAAAAGGTTTCATTTCTTGGGCCTATCACTGCTCCTATGTCATGGCGAGTTTAAAAAAGAGAATTGTGTTTTTTTATTTATTTTGTTACATTACCAATGCCTACCATCACACATTTGTTGTAGTTTTAACAATTTCCATTACTCTTCTGTTATGTGGGGTTGAAGAAGGAAAATGAATTTTTCTTTTGGTTTTTTTTACCTTGATGGTTGATGCCATCACTCTTTTATTCTTATACCCTAAACCTTAACCTTTTCCTAGTTCTATTGTCATTATTATGTTGTTACACAATGGACTTCAATTTGGATGTTACATGTATTATGAAAATGAGAAATAATTTCAATGTTTTTTTTAAAATCTCAATCAACTATTGATTATGATGATGCAAATGTTGTGGAAGGGGTGGTGGAAAATGGTGATGGTGGGGTTAAATTTGAGTCAATCAATGAGTTGGTTGGAAAAAAAGAGTCGGAGAAGGAGGTTCTAAAAACTAAAACACAAGCAAAATGATAACAACTTTCCCAATTGTAGGTGAACCATAAATTTTCGCTTCATTTTCATTGGATAGCAAATACATGGGCTTTATTTAAACTTAATGATTTTATTAGTTATATATAAATTTCAACATTTATGTGATGCGTCATGTGCCATTTTGTCCACCAAGAAATGGTGGAGATAAGAGCAAAAGCAAAATCATTAAGGATCAAAAAGGTTGTATTATGTATAATGAAAACCTTGGCACAGTTCCCATGAGCAAACATGTCACTTTAAATGATGTATTGAGTATTTACAAAACACAAAGAAATGCTACCAATTTTGTTACAAATGTTCAACAAAATTCTTTTAAAATGGCATGTAGTGGCATGTCACAAGATGCATTTAACATTTTTGCTTTGGTGGTTAATTATATTAACAAAAAATGTGAACAATGTTATGTTATAACATGTATCATTGAAATTCACAAGACTTTGAAAATTACCATATCCATACAATTGGAGGAGTTGCTTATTCAATTTAGGCTA